>Ga0210017_1000681_pt1 | contig 29187 bp, 25 predicted proteins | sample CryGeyCG2014_020_FD_183966 | JGI IMG/M metagenome (GOLD analysis project Ga0210017, IMG submission 183966) | Groundwater microbial communities from aquifer - Crystal Geyser CG08_land_8/20/14_0.20 (SPAdes) (version 2) | ecosystem: Environmental > Aquatic > Deep subsurface > Groundwater | place... | reverse complement strand
GGCATTCGCTCTATTTTTTCTTTTTTTTATGAATCACCAGCTTGGCATCAATATAATAGATAATGTTTTCCGAAATATGTTTAAGTAAATCACCAATCTTCTCAAATTTTTTCATCACTACCAAAGCCATCAAATATTGCCTGATTAACATTTGATTTTTGCCAATTTCGTCGGCAACAATGTTAAAGGTTTCGAGATTGATGTGATTGATAATTTTATCTTTTTTAAAGACTTTTCGGGCAATTTTTAAATCCTCGTTTTGGTAAGCCAAAATGACATCACTAAACATATTGTTTAAGGTTTCGAACATGATATCAAACTGTATTTTTTCAAGAATTTCGGGCGCTAATTGCTGATTTAAATTAATGGTGAGATTGGCAACATCGAAAGCGTGGTCACCAATGCGTTCTAAATTATAATTAATTTTGAGCAATGCCAAAGCAAATCTTAAATCGGTTGCCACCGGATTGTAAAGGGCAATAAATTGGTCGGTATCTTTTTCAATTTTTAGATCGAGGGCGTTGATGCGGGTTTCTTTTATAATCACATCCTCTGCCAAATCGGTATCAAAAGCAATAAAAGTTTCATAAGCATTTTCAACTTGTATTTTGCAAAGATTGAGCATTTCTTCACAATTTTGACTCAAATTACTGCGTTGTTCTTCAATATTTATCATTGTTTTCAGTTTTTATCCAAAGCGACCTGTAATATAATTTTCGGTTCGTTTTTTTTCAGGATTTGTGAATATTTTTTTTGTTTTATCAAACTCAATCAATTCTCCCATATAAAAAAAGGCGGTATAGTCGCTAATTCTAGAGGCTTGTTGCATATTATGAGTTACAATAATAATGGTGTAAATTTCTTTTAAATGGTGGATAAGTTCTTCAATTTTAGAAGTAGAAATGGGGTCTAAGGCCGAGGTAGGCTCGTCCATTAAAATTATGGAAGGTTCAACGGCTAAAGTACGTGCAATGCACAAACGTTGTTGCTGTCCGCCCGATAAGGTCAATGCCGATTTGTTTAAATCAGCTTTAACCTCATTCCATAAATCGGCTTGTAACAGGGCTTTTTCTACGCGTTCATTAATGAGTTTTTTGTCTTTGATGCCTTGAATTTTTAATCCGTAGGCAACATTTTCAAAAATAGATTTAGGAAAAGGATTTGGTTTTTGAAACACCATTCCAACTTCTTTTCTCAGTTGTTCGAGTTGAATTTTTTTCTTATAAATATTATCGTCGTCAATTTTAATTTTGCCTTCCACTCTAAAACCTTCAATATAATCATTCATTCGGTTAAACAGGCGTAAAAACGTTGATTTTCCACAACCCGAGGGGCCAATAAAAGCGGTGATAGTATTGGGTTTAATGTTCATAGACACCTCTTTAATAGCTTGAAAATCGCCGTAAAAAACATTTACATCTTTGGTTTGCAACTTATATTTTTCGTCAATTAGGGCTTCTATTTTAGCAGCTTCTGATTTTTCTGTCATAATAGTATTCATTATTACTGTAATTTTTTTTGCCATTTATTTCTAAAATACACGGCGATTCCATTCATGATAAAAGTAATAAATAATAAGATAATAATGGCCGCTGCAGCATTGTCAATAAATCCTTGTTGAGGTCTTGAAATCCAGTTAAAAATTTGGATGGGCAACACTGAAAATTGGTCTAGCGGGCCTTTTGGGGCAAAAGGTACATAAGCCAATGCGCCGACAACAATTAGGGGAGCCGTTTCGCCAATGGCTCTTGAAAGCGCTAAAATTACACCCGTTAAAATGCCACCGCTTGAAGCTGGAAGCACCTGATTCCAAATGGTTTGCCATTTAGAAGCGCCCAAGGCATACGAAGCTTCTCTAATTGAATTTGGAACGGCTTTTATGGCTTCACGGGTTGCCACAATAATAATGGGCAAAATTAAAAGCGACAAGGTTAATGCACCCGCCAAAACACTTGCGCCCAAGTGCATGATGCGCACAAAAACCTCCAGACCCAACAATCCGTAAATAATTGAAGGTACGCCGGCTAAATTTGAAATATTAATTTCAAGCAAAGCTGAGAGCCTATTTTTTTTGGCATATTCTTCTAGATAAACCCCTGCAGCAACACTGATTGGAAATGAAATTAAGGCCGTTAAAATTAACACCCACACACTCCCCATTAGCGGTGTCCATATTCCTGATTTTTCTGCTTTACGCGATGGCAAATCGGTTATGAATGCCCAATCTATTCGGCTCAATCCGTCAACTAAAATTCCGCCAATAAAAATAACCAGCAATACCAATCCCGCTAAGGTGCAGGCTATGCCCCAAAATTTGAACAACTGATCTTTCAGCCTATTTTTCTGAATGCTATTCATATTTTTCTCGGTATTTTTTTCTGATTCTAAAACTCACGGTATTCAATAAAAAGGTAAAAATAAATAAAGTGATTCCTGCGGCAAAAATTGTTCTGTATTCTAATGAGCCGTGCTGCACATCGCCCAAACTTACCTGAACAATATAAGCGGTTATGGTTTCGACAGGAACGGTTGGGTCAAGCGTTAGCCTTGGTTGTTGGCCTGCGGCAATAGCCACAATCATTGTTTCTCCAATGGCTCTTGAAATGGCCAATATGATAGAAACAATGATGCCGGAAGAGGCGGCCGGAACAACCACTTTAAAAGCGGTTTGTAGCCGCGTAGCGCCCATACCATAAGAGGCTTCGCGCAATGCTTTTGGAACGGCAAATAAAGCATCTTCACTTAAAGATGACACAAAAGGAATAATCATTATACCCATTACAATACCGGCAGACAGCGAGTTAAACCCCGATAAATTTGGGATAAATTGCTGTAAATAGGGCGTTACCACCACTAAGGCGAAAAAACCGTAAACAACCGATGGCACTGCTGCCAAAAGTTCTAACAAGGGCTTTATGGTTTTTCTAAAACTTCTTGGGGCATATTCACTTAAATAAATGCTTATGGATAAGCCAATGGGCAAGGCAACCGAAATGGCAATAAAAGTGGTGAGCAAGGTTCCCGTTAGCAAGGGGAGAATTCCGTAATGTTTTTGGGTGAATAAGGGCGTCCATTCTATATCGGTAAAGAAATCAAAAATAGAGACTTCCTTAAAAAAACTAAAAGTTTCAATGGTAAGCACTAAAATAATTCCAACGGTAACGGCAATGGTAATTAAGGCACTGGATAAAAGTGATTTTTCAATGATTAATTCTCTTATTTTAGGCATCACATTTTATTTAAAAGCAAAATCAGATGTAATATACATCTGATTTTGTAAATATACTTGAAAACTTTTATTTATTTAATTCGACAAAAGCTTTAAATTTTTCTTTTTGTTTTGCGTAAAGTTCGGCAGGCAGGGCAATATATCCCACTTCTTCCGACAGTTTTGCTGCATTTTCAAGATAAAATTCAACAAATGAAACAACTTCGGGTTTTTTTATTGCGGCACTATTTATATAGATAAATAGGGGTCTTGACAAGGGTTTGTAAGTTCCATTGCTAACTGTTTCTAGAGTTGGTTTTACAACAGATTCGCCATTGTGAACGCCAACCAAGGTTAGTTTCTCTTTGTTTTCAGCATAGTAAGCCAATCCAAAAAAACCTAGTGAATATTTATCACCTGCAATGCCTTGAACCAATACATTATCGTCTTCACTTGCGGTATAATCGCCTCTGCTTGAGCCGCTTTTTCCATTTATCGCTTCGGTAAAGTAATCAAACGTGCCAGATGCAACGCCAGGTCCGTATAAATGGATTTCTTCATTTGGCCATTCCGACCTAATTTGATTCCATTTCATTATTTTTCCTTGGGCTGCAGGCTCCCAAATTTTCTTCAATTCTTCCGAGGTAAAACTGTCAACCCAAGTATTTTCGGGGTTAACCAATACCGCCAAACCGTCATAAGCAACTTCTAATTCTATATAAGTGATGTTGTTTTCAGCACAAGCCGCTATTTCTTTGTCTTTTATTGGGCGAGAAGCGTCTGAAATAGCTGTTTCGCCTCTTGAGAATTTTTGAAAACCGCCACCGGTTCCCGAAACGCCAATGGTTACATTTACATTTGGTTGATTGACTCTAAACTCTTCGGCTACCGCTTCGGTGATGGGGTAAACCGTACTTGAGCCATCAATTGAAATTTGTCCGGTTAAAGATTGTGAATTAGCTTCCTTTTTAGCAGGATTGCCGCAAGAAATTAAACTCGTTACTAAAAGCGTGCACGACGCTAAAAAAAATAGTTTCTTCATTATTATTTTTTATTTTTAAATTGTTACAAAATTACTATAAAAGCCTACTAAACAAGTTAGTGGAATTTAAACTTAAGGTTAAGCTATTGTTATTAAATAGCGAATTATATATTTTGAAAACATGGTGATTTTAAATTTACCAAGTGATTTATAATTTAAATTCAACACTTAAAAACACCAATGATTTGGCATCTAGCGCGGGTGCATCAAAGCTAAATCCCTGATAATTTAGAGCAAATTTTACCCCCTTTGTAGGCGTATATTGAACACCGGTTATTAGCTGGCTACCATCTTTTGCTAGATTCCAAGCGGTGGTTTGTCCCGTTAAGGTATTAGAACTTAACTGATCATAACGCCCAAAAACTTCAACTTTTTTATTGATGATGTAAGTTGCATAGAATGACACGCCATCAAGTTTGTTATCAACCGCGGGCGTAGAAAACTTTTTGCCGTTATTTAGCTTGTTAAATTCAGCTCCAAAACGCCAATCAATTGCTTGATAACCTGCAAATAAAGCCAAACTTGTTATGGCTTTAGAGCCTGTTGTGGGTTGGTTATCTACATAAATTTTTGTTGTCAATCCTTTAACGGGAATAAACACCAAACTTCCACCCACTTTTTGGTTGCCATCTTCATCTTGAAGTGATTTAAACCCTTCACCATTAAAAACAATAAAATTTGCTTTTAGCGTTTTGCTCAATTTAAATTCGGCATTTATGCCTAAATCGGCACTGCTGCCAAAACCATTTTCATCTTGAAAAGATTTAAACAGATAGCGGTAACCCCAAAATTCTTCTTGGTCATTAAATTGTTTCATGCCAATTAATCCCATACTCAATTTAATGTCATTGGTTAGATTCCAATCTAATTGAGCATTTTTTAAAAGCACGGTATAATTGCTGCCACCTGTGTTATTTGATATATCAAAGATTACTTTGGCCGAAAGCGCTTTAGTGTAGGTGTATTGATAACCTAAATAGGCGCGGTTCAGTTCAAAGGCACTCGTTTTTGTAGCATTTTTTGATAAGTCGCTATGGTAATTCCAAAACACTTTAAATAGGGGTGCTCCACTTGGTTTAAAGTCAGTAGGGTTTGTTTGTGAAAAAATTGTGGTAGATAGAAAGATTAGGCTTAAAAAGAATTGCTGCTTTTTCATTTTACTTGCTTATAAAAAAATCTATAAAGATACGGAGCAAAAGTATGTTTATAATTTTATTAAAACGTAAATTAATTATTAAACGAATGTTACGCTAATGTTAAGAGATTAGCATAAAAATAACAATTTGATAAACAAAATTATCACGATGATTATTTTATAGTATTTAGGAAACATGAAACCCCTAATATGAATGAATTCGTAATGGTTTACAGTCACTTATCTAACTAGGAGGTATCGGTTTTTTAGCGTTAAGCGTGCTGTTTTAGGCTATTATTGATAAGATAATGGCGATTTTTTAGAGACCATGCTAATTAAAACAAGTTCTTTAGAAGTAGTTTATAAGTTTCAAAAGATTTCACTTTTAAAGCCAAACCACTATTAAAACCCTTCTGCATTAAGCGCATAGGGTTTCTTTAGGGGCTTTAGGTTTTGAAAGGCGTTAGGGGGCTATTTTTACTAAATGATGGTAAATTTAATAAAAAATGATAGCCTAATCAACCGTTTGATTTTTTTTAAATGGAGGCCGGTTATGGTTAAGATATTAATTGTTTAGGCGCTAGTTTTTTGTAATTAAACCATAAACCTAAAATCAAAAAATATTAAAATCGACCTCCAATTATAGGCTAATAAATTTTAGACTTATTAATTTTAAAAGTTAATATGATACCCAAAAGAAAAGGAAATTCCAATATGTTTTTTTAGATAAATCTTATCGCTTGAACCAAACGATTGGTAATGACTTTCAATATTATTATTCAAAAGATTCTCAATTTTAAAATTGATAGCCGATTTTTTTTCGCTTCCTAGATCTTTATTTACAGTAAAGTTTAAACTGTTAAATGGAAGTGTATAAACATCAGAAATAGCACCAATGCCAACTACTTCGAGCGATTTGCCTTGCACGTTATAAAACAAACCTGTTTGCAAGCCGTTGTGGTCGTCAGTATAATTTATACCCGCATTGATTAAATAGGGAGATTGACCTTGTAAACTTCTTTTATCAGATAAGGTTTGGCCAACTCTTAAATTCTGCAATTTAGATTCATATTCACCATTTAAGCTTTTATCCATTAATTGAGAGGATTTTATAACCGATGCATTGCCGTTAATACTGAATTTATTAAAAGCGTCGCCTAAAAAATCTAAATTTTTTCTAATGTCGATTTCAAGACCATAAACCGAAGCCGAACCAATGTTTCTAGGTTGTAAATTGTCGGGAGCAGAAGCGCTAAAAAAAGCCAATTCAATAGGATTGTTAAAGGTTTTATAAAAAGCCGACAAGGCAAAAAGTTGGGCGTCTTCGCCAAAATTTTCATAACGCACATCAAAATTGTTTATATAAGATGGTTGTAAGTTAATATTACCATTAAAAGTAAAATTTGAAATGGGATCAAAAATTTGCGTAATAGAGGCTTCTTTAAACGAAGGTCTCGCCACTGTTTTAGAATAGGATAATCTAATATTTGTTTGGTCATTTGTGTTGTAAATAAAATTTACTGAAGGAAACAAATCAAATTTATCAATGGTTTTAACTTTATCAAAAACGGTAGTTCCGTTGTTGTTTTGGCCGGTATAAAATTGCTCAAATTTTTCTAAACGCAAACCGATAATAGCTTTTAATTTGTCCGAAAACTGTAAGAATTCTGAGCTGTAAAAAGCAAAATTGTTATTGTAAGCATTATAGGTATTTGACGGTTCATAGTTGCCTTCAATATAAGTGCCTAGGCCTGTGCTAGTAGTCCAAATATTGTTTTCTTTTAACAACTCATTTGCATCGCCAACAAGTGTTTCTCCAGCCGAGCCTCTCACCGCAATGATATAATTATCAATACTAAAATCCCTATTTTTATAGGTAAAATTACCACCAAAAAGTAATTTTGAAGGTTTTGAAAACAAGTTGTGTTTTAGGGTAAAATCAATTTTTGAAACCACATCAATTTCATCTAAGTTACGCCATATTCTTTTTGGAGAACCACCCGAACTTGGCCTGATTGAATAAGTATTTGTAGGCTCATCAAAAACAAAGGGTGTGATGCGCCAGTCTTTATCTTGAATTAATGAATAGGTTGGTGAAATTGTCCATTCTGTTAAAAAAGAGGCGTCTTTATTTGAATGTTTACCCGTTAAAAGCAGGTTTGAAATGGCGCGTTGTGTATATTGTAAGTTGTCTTTATAAATGTTAACCGCATCGGTAAAAACCTTTGTTTGCTTTAAATAACCCGCAGTCGATTCGCCATTTTGCAGGTGCATAATATTTAATTTGTATTTGCTTCGTTCAGTTTTATAGGTAAGTCCAGCCAAACCACTTAACAAAACTTCATTTTTGCCGATATCGCCAATTTGATTATCTGAAAGCTCTAGTTCATTAACCGATTTATCGGCGGCTTTTCTATAGGTTCCTGTTTCGTAATTGCGGAAAAAAGAAGTGTTATTTTTATAGGATATGGCTGCTAAATAGCCAATTTTATGGTCATTTTTTAAGGTATATTGATTGCCTGCTGTGAACGAAAAATTAAAATCCATGGCGCTTGTTCCTTTAGAAGCCTTTAATATAGGATTAAATGTTTTAATGATGGTTGTTAGCGCCGGATTGTTTGAAAAGGGACCCGGTATAAATTGATTTCTTGAAATTGGAAGTTGGCGTGTTCCATTGTCAAAACCCAAAAAGTCGGTTGCCGAACCTTTGTATTTTAAATAATTAGCATTAAAATGCATGGTGGGATTGTAAGAGCCACCAACACCGAAGCTATAGGTTTTTTGTGTTGGGAAATCTTTGGTAATGATATTGACCATACCTCCAGTAAAATCGGCTGGAAGATCGGCGGTTGATGATTTAATTACCTGAATATTATCAATAATATTTGTAGGAAACACATCTAATTGAACGGTATTTCTATCGGGATCTAAACCCGGAATATCAACGCCGTTTAAAATTGACTTTGTATATCGGTCACCCAAACCACGTACATAAACATATTTTGCATCCTGAACGGAAACGCCAGGAACATTTTTTATTGCGGCAGCCACATCACTAACCGATAATTTTTGAAAAGTTTGTGAAGAAATGCCATCCATAAGATTTATTGATTTTTTTTGCATGGCTAGAATTGAAACCTCGGTATTGCGCGCTCTGCTGGCAGTTATCACAATTGTTTCAATGCTTATACCCGCTGCTTTTAAAGTAACATCCAAGCTTGAAACATTGTTGCTTGTTACTTTAACATCAGAGATTTCTTTAGTGTCAAATCCAAGAAATGAAAATACTAAATTATAAGTACCCTCGGGGAGGGTTAGCGTGTAATTTCCCTCAAAATCGGTTGTAACGCCTTTGTCAGTTCCCTTAACAATAACACTTGCAAAAGCCAATGTTTCGTTGGTGTCGGCTTCTATTACTTTTCCGGTTATAATGCCTGTTTGGGCAAAAGCATAACAAGAAACAAAAAAACTAATAAATAAATACTTTAATTTTGATTTCATTTGAAAAATGTTTAAAAAACAAATTGCTCGCCTTATAAAAGACGGGCAATTTGTAAATGATTATTTTTAAGATTTATACTAAAATGCACTTTTATTTTTTGCTATTGTCCAACTAAATACCGAAATATCAGCACCAGTTGTTTGGCTACCTGCAGTTACAGGAGTAGCCCAAGTAGCTGCATCAGCACTAAAAGTGGGTGCTAAAAGGGAAGCTGATTTATCTTTAAATAAAGAAGTAATATCTGTGATACCGGTAGGTAAAACCATTTGCCAATTTGTAAAAATCAATTTGCCATTTACATAATTTTGCGCAACATTGTCTTTGTTGATTCTAACAATAGAAGTTGGCTGAAAATTATAAGCATATAGATTCTTTACCGTTCCTTGAGCAGCGCTTCTAAAATCAGCAAATTTACCTCCAACGGCGTTGGCATCTCCTTTTAAAGAGATATTAGTAAGGGTGTAATCTCTTTGTAAAGAACCCTCTCCACCATCAATTTCGAGTGCACTATCCGAAATATTGGTTAAAATCACTAAGGCATTTGATGCGCTACCATTCCAACCTTGATCAACATCTAATCCATCATCACCTTGACCCCAAACAATTATATTTGATATATTTACAGCACCTCCAAAAATTTCAATACCATCGTCAAGTGTTGCCATGATTTCGATATTTTTTACAATCGTAGCGCTACCAACGGCTCCTAAAGTTAAACCATTGATTTCATTAGCAGCACCTATTTCTGCACCACCATGGCGTATTGAAAGATACTCTAAATGACCCGAATTATCGGCATCATCACTACCGCCATACAACCCAAAAAAATCGCTTGCAGGGATTCCTTCAATTTGAAATTCGGAAACATCTCCCGAAAATGAGCCTTTTGCTTTTCCTAAGATTAACAAACCACCCCATTTGCTATTATCAGCTATGGTTAAGTTAGTTCCAACTTTTTCGCCAATTTTAATATTATCAGCAATTGAAGTAAAGATAATTGGCTTATCGGCAGTGCCTACTGCATTTAATTTGCCACCTCTGGCTACAATTAGCGCAGATGCTAATGACCCAGAACCTTCTTTTCCTTTAATAATGGTACCAGCTTCAATGGTAAGTGTTACACCGTCATTAACAACAACTTTTCCATTTAAAATCCAAATTTTGTTGGCGGTCCAAGTGGTGTTTGCGGTTATTAATCCCGAAACATTCTCTTCTGTTGCGGCAGGAGGTGTTACATCAATAATTGGGGCTGTTCCGCCACCTGTTGAACAAGAGGTTAAAACCGAGCTTGCAAGAATAAAAAGATAAAATAATTTTTTCATTTTTAAAGTTTTTAAGTTTTATTTAATAATTTGATGCAAAAATAGAGCGGTTTAATTCCCTGAAAATTATCTAAAGGTTACTAATAAACTAAGGTGTATTAATAAAGTATTAGCAATGTTAACAAAAGGTTAGCGATGGCTTTTTTAAGAGTGTTTGTTAAAATCTTGCTTAAAAATAAAACTGCTTAGCAGCCAGATAAGTAAGGTGCCAATTTGCCTAAAAATGACACTAATTTTAAAATCGCTACAAAGTTTGTTGGGTAAAAAAGCAGCAAAACCACAGCGGTTTAAGCACCTCCTAAAAACCAAAGGCTTTGACTAAATAAAAAGTATATTTTAATGATTTTTAATGAATTATTTATATTTTTACCAAAATAAAGTATGTAAATTTTTATACCTATTTATTTAAAATAGTTGGATAGGTATAAGGAAGTCATATATATAAGTAAGTTGGGCGCCAATGCTAAAAAAGAACAGTGCAACACGACAATGACAGAGAAAAAACAAACATATGAAAGTAAAAAAAACCGAGTGACTGACCAACTTGAACAGTCGACAATTGGAAAAAGTGAACAGAATGAAAAAATTTTATTTTTTGCCGACCCGCATTTTTTGTTTTTAATTCCTGACGCTCATTTGGCACATTGCCTTTTACCCGCCAACGCACAACCCAACCGACAGGGCAAAAGTCAAAGAGCCAAATTGCCAACGCTTTTGAATAACAGGTTAATAAGTAAAGCCGTTTTTCACTCGATAAAAGGCAATAATTTACTTACTTTGTAACTTAGAAATAGATATTCCAAATAAAAATAATGACACTAGAAAGTATAGAAATAACGAAGTATACATTCTCAGGACACGACTCCTTTCAGTGCCGACAACTATGGCTTAAAAAGGGGTATGACTATGTGCAAGAAGGGAAGAATTTTAATGACGAAGATGCAGTTGTACAGCTTGGCGTTGGGAAAAATATGGTTTCATCCATTCGTTTTTGGCTAAAAGCTTTTAACATTATTGATAATAAAGATATAATAACTGAATTTGGTTACCGATTATTCGATGACGATAATGGATATGATCCATTTTTAGAAGATGAAGCAAGCCTTTGGCTTTTGCATTACCAATTGGTGAAAAACGGATTTGCTTCAATTTACAGCATAATCTTTAACGAGTTCAGAAAGGAAAAACTCTTCTTTAACAAAGAAACATTTGTGAATTATGTGAAGAGATTTGGTAAGAGCAATCCCGATTTAAATTTCAATGAAAATACGGTTGCTAAAGACTTTATCGTTTTTGCTAATCTTTATAAAAATGACCCTGAGAGCAAAGATGTTGAGGACAGTTTTTCGGGAATTCTGTCTGAAATAGAGCTTTTAAAAACAACAGGGAAAGGCAAAGAAGAACAATTTTACATTGAAAATGCTGAAAGAGATAATCTCCCCGAGGCGGTTGTATTGTACGCAATACTTGACAATTCAAACTACGGAAACTCTATAAGTCTAAATTCCTTGGAGTTTGACATCAATAGCCCAGGTTCAATTTTCGCCTTAAATCGGTCAGGTTTGATGAATAAAATTTCTGAAATAGTAAGTGAGTATAAAGACATCACTTTTACTGACCAAGCAGGAATTAAAGAGTTGCAATTCAAGAATAAACTAGATGCTTTTACAATTTTAGATACATATTATGGCAAATAATTTCACAACATCGGTAAATATTATCAGGGACACTGATAGGGATTTCAACTACATCCCAACTCCCAATGCTAGACAAGTTGTTAGCCAAATAGTTAATGACTTTAAAAAAGGGATACGTTCTTTTAATGTAGTTGGTACTTATGGAACAGGAAAATCTTCCTTTCTTTTAGCATTTGAGCAGAGTATCAAAGGAACAAAACGCTACTTTGATCCTAATTTCCTTGCTAATCCAAAGTTTGATTTTGTAAAATTTATTGGTTCTTACGCTTCTATTGTGGAGCAATTTGCAGATGCTTTTGAAGTTCAAATTAACAAGAATCAACAAGAAAATATTCTTTCAGAGATATTTAACCGTTACCATTCCCTTGGAAAAGATAACAAGGTTTTATTTATACTGATTGACGAGTTTGGTAAGTTTTTAGAGTATGCAAGTAAGCACAACCCTGAAAAGGAATTATACTTTGTTCAGCAATTGGCAGAATTTTGTAATAACCCCAAACATAATATTGTTTTAATTACTACAGTTCACCAAAGTTTGGAATCGTATGCTTATTCACTAAGCAAAACCCAACAACAAGAATGGACAAAAGTAAAAGGGCGTTTTCGTGAAATTACTTTTAACGAGCCTGTTGAACAACTTTTGTTTTTGGCATCTGAACACATTTCCGAGAATTTTGAAACCAAGACTTCAAAATCAGAAATTGATAAATGTTTGAAGTTAACCACCGAAACAAAGGCATTTAATTTTAATAAAGATTTCCTAAAAGAAATAGCTTCTAAGCTATATCCGCTTGATATTCTTTCAGCAAATATTCTCACACTTTCATTACAGAGATATGGTCAAAATGAAAGGTCATTATTTTCTTTTCTTGAATCCTCAGACCACACAGGTTTGGCTAAATTTAACAAAAAGGAAAATCCGTTTTACAATTTGTCAAATGTTTACGATTACCTAAATTTTAATTTCTACTCGTTTTTAACATCAAAATATAACCCTGACTTTTCTGCTTGGAGTTCCATTCGTTCTTCCATCGAAGAAGTGGAAAGAGCATTTGATTCTAATATCAACGATTACATCAAAGCAGTAAAAACGATTGGACTTTTAAATATCTTCTCTGCAAGTGGTTCAATCTTGGATTTGAATTTCTTTATTGAGTATTTAAAAACTGCCTGCGGTGTATCAGATGCCAAAGAAGTCATTAAAAATCTCGAAGCAAAAAACATTATCCGATATCGTTCACATTCAAAACGATTCATTCTATTTGAAGGAACAGATTTGGACATTCAAACCGCATTGATTGAAGCTGGCAATAAAATTTCGGAAGTAGTTGATATAACTACACTTCTCAATAAACATATTCAATTCAATCCAGTTTTTGCAAAGCAATATTCTTTCTCTACAGGAACGCCAAGATATTTTGAGTTTGTAATTTCAGATTACCCTATTCAAAAAACTCCTGAAGGAGAAATTGATGGCTTTGTCAATCTTGTTTTCAATGGTAAATTGAAAGAAAGTGATATTCAAAATAAATCCAAGCAACAAGAGGAAGCTATCGTTTATTGTTTCTTCAAAAACGCTGCTGAGATTAAGAACTTATTATTTGAGATTGAAAAAATACAGAAAGTGCTTGAAGAAAACAAAGATGATAAAGTTGCAAAAAGAGAACTCGAAAATATTGTTGAATCACAAATTCGTTTATTAAACCACTATATAACGGACAGCATTTATTCGGGTAGCAAAGATGTTAAGTGGTTTTTTAATGGTGAAGAAAAGAAAATTGCCGATAAAAAGGACTTCAACAAACTACTTTCGCAAGTTTCTAGCATTGTTTATGACGCTACTCCTGTTTTCAAAAACGAATTGGTAAACAAGCATAAAATTTCATCTTCTATCCATACTGCCAAAAAGAATTATTTCAAGGCTTTATCCAATAGTTGGGATAAAGAAAATTTAGGTTTTGAAGATTCTAAATTTCCACCAGAAAAAACCATTTATTTATCTCTACTTAAAGAAAACGGCATTTCGCCAATTAGAGAAAATGCAACAGATGTAATTTCAATAGACAGAACTTCTACATTCTATAAACTTTGGAGTGCTTCAGAAGACTTTTTAGAAAGTGCCAAATCTGAACAACTCAAAATTTCAGAATTGAGTGAATTACTGAGCAAAAGACCTTTCAAACTTAAACAAGGGTTGATTGATTTTTGGGTACCTACATTCTTGTTTTTGAAACGTGATGATTTTGCCATTTTCAATGATGAAAGTTACATCCCTAATTTGTCAGAAGAGAATTTGGAGTTAATAGCCAAATATCCTGAAAAGTATTCTATAAAGACTTTTGACATTGAAGGTGTAAAGTTGGACATTTTCAATAGTTATCGAACATTCTTAAACATTGCAACCGAACAAAAATTCGATAACAACTCTTTTATTGAAACCATAAAACCATTTATTGTTTTCTACAAGCAATTGCCAGAGTACAGCAAAAACACAAATAGACTTTCACCTTCAGCAATTAAAATTAGAAAAGCTATTGCAACAAGTAAAGACCCCGAAGAAACATTTTTTGATGCTTTTCCGAGTGCTTTAGGTTTAACGCTTTCCACTTTACAACAAGATAAATCTAAACTTCAAAGCTTTACAACTAGTTTACAAGATTCAGTAAGAGAACTACGAACTGCTTATGATGAATTAGTAAAGCGTTTTGAAGATTTCATTTGCAGTGAATTTGTAGGGCATACTTCCGACTTTGAAGAATACAAAGCGTATTTACAAAAGCGATTCACAAAACTAAAAAAGCATATGCTTTTGAGTAATCAAAAGACATTTGTGCAAAGATTGGATTCGCCTTTAGACGATCGTAAAGCTTGGCTGAATTCTATAGCACAAGCAGTAACAGGTAAAACATTGGAAGCCTTTTCAGACGAAGATGAAATTTTGCTTTATGAAAAATTTAAAGCAATGATTTTGGAATTGGATAGTTTGACGAAAATCTCAAAATCTGATATTGACGAAAGCAAAGAAGAAGTGATAGGAGTTAAAATCGATTCTTTCTTTAGCAAAATTGACCCAAAAGTGGTAAGAGTTCCGAAGAATAAGAGCAAAGAGATTGAGCAGTTAAAGAACGAATTGAAAAATAAATTAGGTAAAGACAATACTTCAAACATTGCAGCTGTCTTAAACCTACTTAAAGAATTATTACAATGAGCAAAGTAAGACACGTATTAGGTATATCAGGAGGGAAGGACAGTGCTGCTTTGGCTATTTATGTCAAAACTAAATATCCGTCCATTGATTTAGAATTCTATACTTGCGATACAGGTAAGGAACTAGATGAAACTTATCAATTAATTGAAAATTTACAAACACATTTGGGTATAAAAATTCAACTTCTAAAAGGAGCGGAAAACAGTTCGGAAGACCCATTCGATCACTTTGTAAAAATGCTTGGGGGTTTTTTGCCTTCACCAAACGCACGTTGGTGTACTAAAAAATTGAAACTTGATCCCTTTGAAAAGTATGTCGGTGAAGATCCAGTAATCTCTTATGTTGGAATAAGAGGTGATGAAGAGCGAGAAGGATATGTTTCTACCAAAAAGAACATTCAATCCATATTTCCATTTCGCAAGAATATTTGGAGTCAAGATGTTGTGACAAAATTGCTGTCGAACCAAAATATGGAGCAACTTTTAGCAATGTCTAAAGACATTGACTTTGGTAAAAATCAAGAAAAGGCATTTCAAACGATTGTTAGAAAGGTGGATACAAATTTCACCCTTGACCAAAAGCTAAATATTTTATTGGATACTAATGTGAAAGCATTTAATCATTTGGTTTTTGATTTTTTAAAAACTACTGACTATCCTTTAGCAACTGAAACTACATTTCCACTTTTGGAAAATGATGAAGTATTGGTGCGAGACGATATTTTTAAAATTTTGGAAGAAAGTGGAGTGGGTGTTCCTGCCTATTACAACAAAATTGAATTTGAGGTTAACGGAAAAAAAGGAGAGTACGCAAGAAGTCGCTCTGGCTGTTTCTTCTGCTTTTTCCAGCAAAAAATTGAATGGGTTTGGTTGTACGAACAGCATCCCGATTTGTATAAAAAAGCAATGGCGTACGAAAAAGACGGCTACACTTGGGGACAACACGAAAGTTTGGAAGAATTAATTCAGCCCAAGAGAATAATAGCAATTAAAGAAGAGTATATCAAAAGAATGGACCGTAAATCCAAAGTAAAATCACCTTACTTAGTGGACATTTTAGATGATGCTGAAGGGGAAGGTTGTGCTGCTTGTTTTATATAAAATATGGAATATGGAAGAAAATTCACCAAATAGTCCAAATAGTATTGCATTTTCGGTTGATGCTGGACTTATTGATCGATTGGGAAGAGAATTAGTTGGACGGGCAGAAACAGCAGTCTCAGAATTGGTCAAAAATGCGTATGACGCAGATGCTAAAAATGTTGAAGTTAACTTTATAGATTCTTTATGGAGCGGTGGAACTTTGGAGATAATTGATGATGGATTGGGAATGACATTTGACCAACTAAAATTGGGCTTTATGACTATCTCATCAACAGATAAAGTGCATAATCCCTTATCTTCAAGGTACAATCGAAGTCGTGCAGGTAAAAAGGGAATTGGAAGGTTCGCTACGCAAAGGTTAGGTAAGAAATTAACTATAATAACACAAACATTAGAGTCAGAACAAGCTTTAAAACTTACTATAGATTGGGATAATTATACCGTTGACCAAGATATTTCTGCTATAAGCAATCAAATTGATTATATACCAAAAGAAAAACAAGAAGGTACAACGTTGATAATTAAAGACCTAAGAGAAGGTTGGTCTGAAGCTTCAATAAAAAGAATTTATAGATATGTTTCGGATTTATTTCAGCCTGATTATCTATCTGATAGCAGTCAATCCCTAAATCTAGCCAAACAGAATGATGAGTCTTTTAAAGTAAGATTTTCTCATATTATTGAGGGTGTAACCTATGAAATAGCAAGTCCTGAGAAAATGCTATTTAATAAGAATGTTGCCGTTATTGAAGGTTTTGTAGACTCAATGGGAGATGGTTTTTTTGGCGTTAAAAGTGAAAAACTAAATTTAGATGATTATGCTATAAAGATACAGAAATCGGATGATTCAAGCAGATTTGATAAATTAAAAAACATTCATTTTAAAGCCTATTACTTTATATATAATCGACAAGAATATTATCTTAATATTTCGCAACTTGAGTTAAAGAATATTTATAAACTTTCTCAAGAAAGCAGTGGTATTAGACTTTACAGGAATGGCTTTAGAGTTTTGCCTTATGGTGAACCCAAGAATGATTGGTTATATTTTGATAAAAGATATACATTTCAATCTGGTCAAGGAAATATTCCTCTAAGCAATAGGAATTTATTTGGTTTTGTCGAAATTATCGATAAAGAAGGTGAAATGTTTCAAGAGACTGCAAGTAGGGAGGGGTTGATTGAAAATGACGCCTTCAACGAACTTACTGATTTTCTTCAGAAAGCATTTGAGGCAGCAAAGGGAAGAATATCAGAGAAAATTTCTTTAATAAAAAAAGGAGAAAATTCTCAGGTAGACTTGGATGATAATATAGATGATCTTCCTGAGAAAAAAACAATTGAAGAGGAATTTGAAGAGGTTGCTAAAGAAGATTTAAATGAAACTGCAAAGGAGGCGATAAAAAGTATAAAGGAAAAGTATTATGAAGTTATTGAAGAGCTCAGTATGCTTCGGATTTTAGCTTCTTTGGGATTGACAATTGGTGAGTTTACTCACGAAATAATTCAATTTACACCATCAATAAATGGTTATATAGCTAAACTTTATGAATCGAATGAAAATGACCTGAAAACACTTGAACTACTTGATAATTTAAAAAAGACCTTTGCTAACTTTACTTCCTATACATCTTATTTTAATGCAACAGTATCTGAAAATACAAGTAGAGAAATTAAACCTGTTTTAATTACTGATGTTGTAGAATATTTTAAAAAACATATTAAAGATGACCTTGAAAGGCAAAATACAGAATTAACTTTAGATTCCTACGGTTACAATTTATATACTACTCCAATGCATATTTCAGAATGGAGTTCTATTTTATACAACCTATATACTAACTCAAAAAAAGCAATAAAACGTTCTGGAAATACAGGCAAAATCAGAATAATAACAGGTGAAGAGAATGATAAAATATATCTAGAAATTCACGATAATGGAGACGGTATTCCTGAAGAAAATAAAACTCGGGTCTTTAATGCTTTTTTTACAACTTCAACTCCTGCTGGATTTGATTCACCATCAGACGAAAAATTAACGGGAACTGGTTTAGGGTTGAAAATTATCAAAGATATTATTGAAGGATACAGAGGTATTATAAAAATTATCATTCCAGAAAATGGTTATAACACTTGCTTTAGAATTGAACTTCCTAAAGCACAAAAAGAAGAATTAGAACAATATGACTTGTAAATATTTATATATAGACGACAATAGTGAGCACAATGCAAAAGGCATTATTACTGGCCTTCAAAAAGAAGGAGTGCTTTCTGTTGATTTTGATAATCCTAAAGGAGATTGGGAGAAAGAACGCGAAAGAATATTATCAGAAGTATTCAAAAGTTATAATGGTTTGATCCTTGATTTAAACCTTGAAGAAATGCCAAATAAAGATAAGGAGACATCTCATTATAAAGGTTCTTCATTGGCGCAAGAGTATAGGAATTTATCAAAGGCAGGAAAGTTAAAAGAAATCCCAATAGTTTTATTATCCGCCACTGTCAACCTAGAAAAGTATTTTGACAGAACAAATGAAGACTTATTTGATTTAATAGTTCCAAGAGAATGGCTTAATGACCCAATTTTATTTGCTCCATTGAGACAGAAACTTATCAGTCTTTCAATAGGATATGAGCTAATTTCAAAATGTAAAAATAATGACAATAATCTTATTGAATTATTTAAGTATAATTTGGATTTAGAAAACAATCGTTTTTTAAGTGAAATGAAATCAGTTATATGTTGTCCCTCACATACTGTTTCCAATTTTATAATTAAAAATCTTCTTGAGAAATCAAATATCCCAGTTTCAGGAATTTTAATTACAGAAGAGATTTTAGCAACTCGACTTGGAATTGATATTTCTAAATCAAGTGATTGGAAAGTTATTTTAGAGAAATTAGGGAAATACTATTACCGTGGTGTTTTTTCTGAAGGATGGGAAAGATGGTGGATGAGTGGAATTGAACATTGGTGGAAAACTGACTTAGGTATTGAAAATAGTTTAAGAGCTACAACTGCAAATCAGAAAATAGATCTTTTAAAGGATAAGTTAGGATTATCTGCTATAGTACCAATTGAAAAAAATGAAAAGGCAAAAAGCGAAGCTTTTTGGACTAAATGTGTGGGCTCTGATGTTGCTATTGATACAGTTGATGGCTTATTAGTTGATGGCCAAGATAACTATTACCCTTGGCAGGATAAAAAATATGTTTGTTACGAAGAAGCGTTGAAACCAAAAGGCAAAGACAAGTGGAAAAAGTTATCTCCATCTGAGGAATACAAGCTAGAAATATTACAAAAACAATTTCCTAACGTAAGACCATTAAAATGAATTGTCAAATACTAGCTACAGATATTTTTGATTTTGCAGAATTACTTATTTCTAACAACATTATACAAGATGCTAAAAGCTTGTACGATGCTTCTGCAAAATTACAATGCTCTCAAAATAATTCAGAATGGAATTATGAATGTGGTAGTTTGAAATTTTCTATTGATGGTTGTATAGCAGGTTCAATACCTCAAAAAGTGAATTTAATTGATATAGTTTTCAATGTTTCACTTGCTGGTATTTTTCAAAATGATTTAAATAAAGTGTGTAATCCCTTAATGGATCTAAGTTTTGATATTGAATTAGAAGGATACCGTGATTTACCTGAAAAAATAGATGTTTTTTATGCTTCCTGGCATTTGGATAAAAATATTAAAAGTTCTAATTACACATATATTCATCCCGAATACCATTTAACTTGTGGAGGAAATAAGTTAGAGGAAAAAGGAGTAGACAATTTTGGCAACTCATTAATTTTACCGTCTCCTAGAATTTCATATCCTCCAATGGACGTTATTTTAGGTATTGATTTTATTTTACAAAATTATTTTCCTTATCGTCAAATTTCTAAACTTCTAGATGATTCTAGATATAAGGAAATTATTTCAAATACACAGTTGTGGTTATGGAGACCATACTATTTGGCATTATCGTCAGCTTGGAATCATAATCCTGATAAAATTTATGATCCAGAATTTGAATATTTTATTCTTAACCCACACATACAAAAAGTTTAAAATATGTTTTAATATGAACGAATTTCAAAACATTTCATATCTCGACTACAACGCCACCACCCCAATAGACCCGAGGGTGCTTGAAGCTATGTTGCCTTTTTTAAAGAGCGAATTTGCCAATCCAAGCAGTACCCATCATTTTGGTCAAAGCATCCATTCAAAAGTAAAACAAGCTCGTGAACAAATAGCGGATTTTATCAATGCAGAACCGAATGAATTGATTTTTACAAGCGGAGCAACAGAAGCCATCAATATGGCTATTAAAGGAGTTGCAGAAAGCTACTCAAACAAGGGTAAACACATCATCACCGTTTCAACCGAACATAAAGCGGTTTTAGATACTTGCAAGGACTTAGAAAGAAAAGGTTTTGAAGTAACTTATTTACCTGTTCAATCCAATGGAATAATTGATTTAGCTGAACTCGAAAAAGCCATCCGTCCCGATACCATTTTAGTTTCCGTGATGTACGTTAACAACGAAACAGGAGTTATTCAACCCATCAAAGAAATATCAAAAATAGCACACGAAAAAGGAGCATTGTTTATGACAGATGCCACACAAGCAGCTGGCAAAATTGAGATTGATGTGGATGATTTAGGTATTGATTTACTATGTTTTAGTGGTCATAAAATGTATGCTCCTAAAGGTATTGGAGCTTTGTATGTAAGACAAAGAGGAAACAAAGTAAAACTTACTCCGCAAGTACACGGTGGCGGGCAAGAACAAGGTTTGAGAAGTGGAACTTTGAATGTTCCTAGCATTATTGCCTTAGCAAAAGCTTGTGAAATTGCCAGTCAAGAAATGGAACTAAACCATAAAACAATTGCCAAACTAAGGAACACATTGGAACAGGAATTATTACAGCTTCCCAACACTTCTCTTAATGGTGATTCACAAAATAGAATTTACAATACCACCAATATTTGTTTTAAAGGACAAGATGCCAATGTAATGATTGGCAGAATGAAAGACATTGCGGTTTCCAACGGTTCAGCTTGTTCTTCAGCAGTTGTTGAACCTTCTCACGTTTTGAAAGCTATGGGATTAAGTGATGAAGATGCGTTTGCTTCATTGCGGTTTTCATTGGGTAAATACAACACAACGGAAGACATCGAAACCTTAATTCAAAAAATAAAAGAACTAACACAACCAAATTTTAATTATGCTTAAAGATTGCGATTGGTCATTAGATAGAGATTACAAAACAGGTTCAGAAAATGAACCCCTGCAATTCTATTTGGATGGATTAGCCAATAGTAATGAGTTTAGTTTATTGTTGGGTTATTTCAGTTCATCCGCTATTAATTTGTTATCTGTAGGCTTTGCCACATTTATCAGCAAGGGCGGAAAAATGAAAATGGTCATCAATCATTTGCTTTCTGCCAAAGACAAAGAAGCAATCAATAAAGTTGAAGAAGGAAATCAACAAGATTTAAAGGTTTTTGATTTGACGGATGCTAGTATTCTTCAAAGATATTTAGATGAATACGACATCCACTTCTTTGAATGTTTAACCTATTTAATTGCTGAAAAACGAATTGAAATAAAAGTTATCAAGCCCAAAAACGGAAAGGGAATTGCTCACTACAAATCAGGGGTTTTCAGTGATGGTCAAGATGCAGTGGGTTATCAAGCTTCTTGCAATTTTACCTATTATGGTCTGTCAGAAAATATAGAGCAACTAGAAGCTTTTTTGAGTTGGGAAAATGGCAGGTCAAATAAGTTCATCAAAAAGCAACTTAAATTAATTGACGACTATTTTACTGAAAAAGATGAAGATGTTGAATATATCCCTGTTAGTGACATTGAAGTTGTTCTCAAAGATAGATTTGGCAAGAAAGATATTAATGAATTGTTGGTTCAAGAAGAACGATTGCTCAAAAAGAAAATGAGTTTAACTTCAAATCCCAAACTCAAAAATACAATCGCAAGGCTTTTTAATGAGATTGAGATAATCAGAAGAACGCCAAAATTTCCTTATTCAGAAGGACCGAGAAAGTACCAAAATATTGCATTTGACAATTGGAAAAATAATAATCAACAAGGGTTGTTTGCAATGGCTACAGGAACAGGAAAAACTATTACCTCATTGAATTGTTTACTTGAAATTTATAAAAAGACAGGATATTATAAAGGATTAATTTTAGTTCCAACAATCACACTTGTCAATCAATGGGAAAATGAATGTAAAAAATTTAATTTTGGTTCAATTGTGAAAATTAGCTCAAAAAGTCGATGGAAAAACGATTTTGCAGCTATCTTAACTAGAGAAAGGTTATCACCTACAGAACAGGTATCTTATATTGTAATTTCAACGTATTCTTCTTTTGCAAAAGAAAACATCTTTTCTGAACTAAATCAGCTTTCTCCAAAAACTTTACTTATAGCAGATGAATGCCATAATATGGGTTCAGGTAGTTTACTAAAACTTTTGCCAAAAGTAAATTGTAAAAGAAGAATTGGTCTCTCAGCAACTCCTGAAAGGCAATTTGATGAAGAAGGAACAAAAAAAATATATGCCTTTTTTAATAGTGAAAACAAATATACTTATGAGTTTTCAATGAAATTAGCAATAAATGGGGACATTGAAAAGGACATTAAACCTGTTTTATGCCGATATTATTATTATCCGCACTTAGTATCGCTTACCGAATCTGAAATGAAAGATTATGTAGAATTATCAATCAGAATTTCCAAATTCTTTAATAGTTCATCTGAGAGTTTTAACAATAGCCCTATTTTAACAGCATTACTACTAGCAAGGAAAAGAATCATTCATAAAGCATTTAACAAAGTATCTGTTTTTTGTGATATACTAAAAGAACAATATAAAAAGAATAGTAGTTTAAAATTTACTTTGGTTTACGTTCCGGAAGGAAATGACCCAAACGATTATTTCGAAACCGACCAATTTTCAGAAAAAGATGAAACCGAAAATGACAAAGATGCTGTCCATTTAATCGATGTTTTCACAGAAGCAGTTAAAAATATTGATAAACGTACAACAATCAAACAGTTTATTTCAGGAACCAATAATAAAGAACATATCTTAGAATTGTTTGCTGTAGGAGACATTGATGTACTTACTTCGATGAAGTGTTTAGATGAAGGTGTTGACGTGCCACGTGCTGAATTGGCAATATTCTGCGCGAGTACTGGTAATTCTCGGCAATTTATTCAACGGCGAGGAAGAATACTTCGAAAGCATCCTAAGAAACCATTTGCTTATATACACGATTTGGTTGTTGTTCCTGAATTAAACCCAAACAGCGAAAGCTATAATTTAGAAAGGAGTATGTTAAAAAAGGAATTAGAGCGTGTTAATAATTTTGCTCTACTTTCCGAAAATAGCTCACATACCATAAATGTACTATTTGATGTGATGAATTACTATAAACTAAATCTCTATAATAATGAACAATAAAGATAAAATGTTGCAATTAGTACTTTCTGATGACAAACTGAGGTCATTTTATGAATATAATGTTGAAGAATTTACAACTGTTAAAATTGCACTAGATTCAGATAACCCGATTGTTGTGGCTGTTGCAAAAATTATTGATAGCATTGCAAGGAATTCAGATAAAGTGAATTTTAAAGAAACTTACAATGAGGTAATTAACTATCTAAACCAAAATATATTATGATAATAAAAGAGATCACAATAGAAAACTTTAGGAGTTATTATGGTATTAACACCATTAAATTTAATGATGGATTGATGATTTTTATTGGAGATAATGGAGATGGAAAAACGACTTTCTTCGAGGCATTAGAATGGTTGTTTGATACCTCTAGACAAAATATGGACTCACGTCTTATTTCCGAAAAGAAAATATCAGAATTGATAGAATTTGAAAGTGAAATAATAAGTGTTTCAATGACATTTGAACACGATGGAGAAAAAATCATTGAAAAATCATTTGCTTTTACCAAAAGTGCGAACAATGAAATAAAAACTAGTGATTTTCAATTCAAAGGTTTTGAAAATGAGGGTTCTGAACGTCTACCTATTCAGGGAGGAAGATTATTAGACCGATGCTTTGAAGCGGCTATACGTAAATATTGTCTTTTTAAAGGAGAGGAAAATCTTAATGTCTTCAATAATCCTGATGCGTTAAATTATCTGATTGAAACCTTTTCAAATATCAGGCAGTTTGAACCATATTATACGGGAGAGGATAATAATCAAGGATTTACTGATTTTGCGGAGTATCAATCCAGAAAGGCTTTTGAAAAAGCGATGAAGTCAGACAAGCAAAATTCCCAACAAGAAAAAGAAATAAGTTCAAAATTAGATTCTTTAAGACGGAAACAAAGTGATATAAAACAAAGATTAAGAAGCAATCGAGAAAATGCAACGAACTACTCAACAAAGTTGAATAAAATTGAGAATAGTAAAGAAGCTAGTGAATTATTGAGAGACATAAACGACCGACTAAAGTCATTTAATGATAAAAAAAATCAAATAGAAAAACATATTAATGAGGATTATTCTATAAACCTTCTTGACGATATGTGGATTCTATGTGGTTTTTCAAATGTTTTTGAAGAATTTCAACAGAAAGTTTCTACATTCAGTAAAACAAAAAGAAAGCTTGAACGTGAAGAGGATAAATTGAAGGGCAAACAAGAACTAGCTAAAGAAATAGCGGAAGGAATTATTCCTCTATCTCCTAATGTTCCGGACAAGATTTCTATGCTAGAAATGATTAAAGATGAGTTTTGTAAAGTTTGTGGTCGTGAAGCAGAAGAAGGTTCTGAAGCGTACAAATTTATGGTTAATAAGCTCGATGATTTAATCAAAAGTCAGCAACCAATAGAAAAGAACGAAGAAAAGCCTCTTTTCCCAAACAATTTTTTGAAAGAATTGGAGCAAAAGAGTAATAATTTAGAGTACAATCAGAATGAAATTAATAGTTTGATTAATACTATCAGAGATACTATCGAATTCAACGAAGCCAGAAGATCTGATGCAAATAAAATTCAAGAAAGTATTGAAATTGAAGAGGAAAACAAAAAGAAAATATTATCCCAAAACGATGGATTAACGGAAGAGCAGTTACAAAACGCATACGAAAACATAAAAAATTGGTGGGATTATAGAAGTCAAGCAGAAAAACAAGTAGTGCTTCTGGAAAAAGAAGAAAATGAAATTGAAAAAGAGCTTGAAAAGTATCAAGAACAGTATAATAATTTGGCCAAAGGTTCTGTTGCCGATACCTCCAGAAAAATTCATAGTGCTTTAGAAAAAATCAAAAATGCATTTAAAAACGCAAAGGATAAAAATACACTAGACTTTCTTAAGCATTTAGAAGATAAGGCTAATCAATATCTAGTAAGATTGAATGTTGATGGATTTTATGGAATTATTAGAATAATTAAAACTCCTGATGGCAGTGCAAGAATAGCATTGCAAGATAAGAATGACACATTGATATCAAGTCCAAATCAGGCACTAAAAACCACAATGTTTATGTCTGTTTTATTTGCAGTTTCCGATTTAACAGCTTTAAAAAGGGAAAATGATTATCCTTTACTTTTTGATGCTCCAACTAGTTCTTTTTCTCCCCAAAAAGAGAGTGATTTTTTCAATATAATTTCAGATATTAATAAGCAATGCATAATATTCACTAAAAGCTTTTTAACGGAAAGTGGTGTTTTAGACAATAAGAAAATTGAGGCTTTGAATTGCACAATTTATAGAATAGAAAAGCAACGTCCCTTCAACAATTTAGATATTTCAACTATTCAAACTAAATTAACTTTAATAAAAGATTAGTAATGGTAAAAGAAAACATTTATGATGTTTGGGCAAAGAGAAACCCACAATTTGAAACTCGTTTTGAAGAAACACTTTTGCGACAGTATACGGAATATGGTGGAGGTTCTGTCGAATCAATGTCAAGTAAAGGTAAAATTTTTGGCGCTGGTTATGAGCTGTACATTTATGCTTTTTTTGTAGGGTTATATTCAAATAAGCAACAAGAACTAATTGGTGAAACGAAAGGGTTCGGGCAACCTATTCAGTTTTGGGGAAATTTGGATTCTAAAAAATTCAGAAAAGCATATCCTAGACTAAGGGAGTATATTTTCACAGCTTTAGTTGCAAAAACAGATGATTTGGATTTAATTGCTCTCGAAAAAGGAGAAATAACAGATCGTAAAGCAGTAGATTATCTAATTAACACTATGGAGCAATATGCTAATTTCGGTTTTCATAGAATAGAAGAAAAGATAAAAGGCAATCCTAACTATTTCTACAAAAATACTGGGTTTTTAGATATTGTTTTAGATTTAGTTAAAACTAATTATAATCCTGAATCTGAAATTATTGAGGATTTATAAATCTAATTAATGAAAAATGATAGAATTATAGACTATTGGAAGAATGATATTGATTAAAAAAATTGGAAGAAAACCCCAACTATTTCCTGCAACCGACATCATTTTTGAATATGATTTTAGAAACTGAAAAAGTGTAATGTTTAAAAAATGCTTGAAAAAACTGCAAAATATTTAACTAGTCAAGAAGCAAAAAAAGAACTCAAAGTTCAAGATTGTGACTTGGCTCATATCAGAAATTCAGGCAAATTACAATTTACGAAAAAAGGCAAATTCCTTCTTGTATTTAAAGGAATCTATTGAGGTGTATAAAACAAAGAATAAGTAAATGGAAAAGCCAACGCACAAAGCAAGCACATTTGCAAGCCGCACCAGCCGACACGCCAACCAAAGCTTGGCAAAGAGCTTGCCTACCACAACGCACGGACAGAATGACAATACAGCAAAAATTAAAGAAAAATAACAAGAAAAATGAACAACGAAACGCTAACAAATGCTATATGTAATAAGGGTTTAAGCGGTTATTCAAACATTCTGCCACGCTCAAACTTCTGTGTAGCTTGACAGTGATGAAGCCCGCAATCCCTGCCTGCGTATAGCTGAGAACCGTTGGCGTTCATTGTGAAAAATGACACAAAATAATTGACAATATAAAATTTAATAGAAATTCAATAAATATTTATGAATACAAAATTACTAATGACAGCAAGTTCGGTTTTTATGGGACTAGCAGGAATAGGTTTAAGCTTTATTCCAAATGAAATTATAGAAATTACCGGACAAGAACCAAATAAAATGTTAACGCTTTTGCTTCAATTGACCGGGGCCTTATACTTCGGATTTGCTATGACAAATTGGATGGCAAAAGGTGTTTTAATTGGAGGTGTTTATTCCAGACCATTAGCAATCGGAAATTTTTCCCATTTTTTGATTGCAGGTCTTGCACTTGTAAAGACTTCATTGAATAGCAATACAGCATCAACCTACATTTTTATCATGACAATTGTCTATGTATTATTTGCTATTTTATTTGTGTCTCGTCCTAAAAAAAGTTTACACTTTTTGGTTAATAATCCTACTACAAATTTACACATTTAAATTAATCCTAAAATAGCTTTACATTTGTTGAACCAGAAGAAGCAGAAACGAGCAATGCTGAGGAGCAACTCGCCAGGAATATTCTGGTCAGATAAGGTAATAATCCGTCTTGTAGTTTACACTTTGAGGCGGATTTTTCTATTACCTATTCTGAATTATGCCTAAAAAACCCTATATCATCATTACCTCCTTTTGTTTTTTTAGTGCATAATAGTTTTTCCAACGTTTTTTTAGTTCGCCAGTTTTTTGATGAGCATAGGCGGGTTTCATGTTATCAATACTACCGTGCGGTCTTAAATGGTTATAGGTGCTCATAGCAATGGCAACTTCTTTTTGAGCTGCTTCAAAACAAGAGAATACTTCTTGTAAAAGTTCTTGTTTTAGAATGCCATTAACCCTTTCGGCAATAGCGTTTTCCAACGGATCTCCATTTTCGGTCATACTAATTTTGATGCTGTTTTTTTCCAACAATTTGATGTACTCATCACAACAATACTGCACCCCTCGGTCGCTATGATGTATTAAACCAACACAGGTTGGATTTGCTTTTAATGCCATTTTTAGTGCTTGTAAAGGTCCTTTTGCTGATAAATCGCTACTCAAATAAAAGCCTACAATTTTTCGACTGTATGCATCGGTAATTAAAGAAAGGTAGGCAAAGCAACCACCAGTGAGATGAATGTAGGTAATGTCGCTCACCCACAACTGATTTGGAGCGGTTGGTATAAACGCTCTAATGCTATTTGGATATTTCTTAAACCGATGCCTTGAAAAGGTGGTAATACAACCTCTTCGTTTTCGTCTTTTTACCAATAAACCTTTTTCTTCCAATAAGTTAAATAGGGCATCTCTGCCTATTTTAAATTGGTGTGATGCTAAAAACGATTGCATTTCTTCTAATAATTTACGTGTTCCTATTCGCTTTTGATGTTTCCGATAACGCAGCACTTCTTCAATAATTATATCGGATTGAAAGGCTTGTTGCTGCGTAAATTTAATTCCCTGATAGTAGGCTTGTCTACTATAACCAAGCAGTAAACAAAGCTCGTTTACACAACGAGGGTTGCTTTGTTCTACTGTTTCTACCGCTTGGTACCAGGTTTTTTTCTGATGTCAATCTTTAGCTGTTTTTCGGCTATATCTATAATAGCATTAAGAAGTTGATTGTGCAGTTTTTCCTTACGCAGGGCTTGTTGCAACTGCTTTACATCGGTTGGCAAAGGCTTTTCTGCTTCTTTCTTTACGAGTTGTTTTGATGCTTTTTTTCTCATCGGTCTACCTTGAAATTTGGTTACCCACGAATGTATTAATCTAAAATCAATTCCGTATTTATCTCCTAATTTCCGATAACTGATTGCTCCTGTTAAATATTCGGCTATTATCGCCTCTTTTTCTATTGTCTTTTTGTCCATTTTTTACACGTTTATTGTGTAAACCTATTTCAGGACGAGACA
>Ga0210017_1000678_pt1 | contig 29235 bp, 30 predicted proteins | sample CryGeyCG2014_020_FD_183966 | JGI IMG/M metagenome (GOLD analysis project Ga0210017, IMG submission 183966) | Groundwater microbial communities from aquifer - Crystal Geyser CG08_land_8/20/14_0.20 (SPAdes) (version 2) | ecosystem: Environmental > Aquatic > Deep subsurface > Groundwater | place... | reverse complement strand
TGGATGAAAAAATCACTTCATCGCCATGACTGATTTTGAATGGGAGCTGTCCGTCCGCGATTCTTGTCAAAAGTGCCGTCGGTTCCCCTTGGTGCCCAGTGACCAAAAACACGTAGTCCCTTCTGAATTTATCCGCTTCTTTCAGCACGTTCTTCACGGCGTTTCTTCGCCCGTGTATGCGAAGCTCCTGCGGAAAATCTACCAAGCCCAACTTTGCCGCCGTTGTACAATAGTTATGCAAGGATCGGCCAAGTAACACTGGCGTTCTCCCGATCTCGAAAGAGATGTCTATGATCGATTTTATCCGAACGATGTGGGAGGAGAAGGTGGTGACTAATACCGCGCCCTTCGTATGGGTGGCCTCTTCCATAACTTCCCTCAGCCTATCGCGCGCATACGCTTCGGATGGCGTGGGCCCGGGCTCGTCCACACGAATAGCGCCCACGCACGCTGCCAACAGCCCCCGCTTGCCAATCCGCCTCAGCCTGCTGTAATCGGTGCGTTCGCCGAGCAGCGGTTGATCATCCAGCTTGAAATCGCTCGCGATGAGTACAGACTTGTCTCCGCTGCTAACGGCTATCAGCGCCGTCTGCAGTATGCTGTGCGTCGCTTTGATGAATTCAATCCTGATATCGCCGACCTGCACAACTCCGCCGGGAGCAACGGTCTTCAGCTTGTTCTTTAATTTGCGCTTGCGCTCCTCGCGGATTAATTTTTTTGTGAGCTCAATCGTGAAAGGCGTGCCATAAATTGGTGCGTTGTATGAATTAGCGAGTTTTCCTATTGCCCCTATGTGATCCATGTGCCCGTGCGTGAGCACAATCGCACGCACATCGCGCCCGCGCAACCTTGCATCGTCCGGTATCGCATTTATCTCGATCAACTCTTCCCGACTCATGTTCCCGAGTTCCGCATCCTCGTAGTTCAAGATGGCATCGAGCCTTACCCCCATGTCCACTATTATGTACTTTCCATCGATGCCGACGGCGGTCATATTTTTTCCGACCTCGCCCAAGCCACCAATAGGCATTATTTCAATCATCGCTACTTCCTGCCAAACTTGTCCGGATCCAAACCTCGCGCAACGAACCAGTCGCGAGTATCCCCGGTAACGACGAGCGCAGCACGGCGAAGGTCCTTGATGCTGGCACAGCCGGTGAGAAACATCGCTATCTTCAACTCATCCATGAAATTTTTCAACCAAGCTACGACTGCACCCTTGCCGAGCTTGGCTGGCTTCAAGAGGGGCAGAGCCACCCCAACCAGGTCTGCTCCCAGAGCTAGGGCCTTTGCAGCATCCAATCCCGTCCTTATCCCCCCGCTCGATACGACGGGCACGCGAACCGCCTCAGCAACCTCGGCGGTACAAACAGCGGTTGGGATCCCCCAGTCCCAGAAGGTATTGCCAAATTGAGACTTGGAAGGTGCACGCAGCGCTTCAACCCCTGCCCAAGACGTGCCCCCCGCCCCGCTCACATCTATCGCCGCGGCTCCGACATTCACGAGCTTCCTAGCGACCGCCCCGTTTATCCCTCCGCCTGTCTCCTTTGCGATTACAGGTGCCTTCAGACCAGCACATATTTTGGAGAACTGTTTTAGGGCACCCCTGTAACGCGGTTCCCCTTCGGGCTGCACCGCCTCCTGTAATGGGTTCATGTGAATTGACAGCGCATCCGCATCTATCATCTTCAGAGCCCTGCGTGCTTCTGCGACGCCGTAACCTTGAACGAGCTGAGCCATGCCTATGTTGCCGACAAGGAAGATGTCTGGGGCCACCTCTCTAACATCGTATGTCTTGGCCAATCTTGGATCTTCAAGGGCTGCCCGCTGGCTCCCCACGCTGAATACTAAGCCTAGCTCCTGCGCAGCCGCCGCTAGCGCGAGGTTCAACTTTTTGCCCTCGCCGTGCCCCCCAGTCATCGCACACACCATCACAGGCGCACCTAGCTTGGCCCCTAGAAAAGACGCGCCTAAATCTATATCCTCCAAATGCAGCTCTGGCAGCGCGTTGTGAACCAGCTCGATATCGTCGAAACCAGCGCATTTCTTGCGCGCCTCGACATTTTTCTCCAAACAAATCCTGATGTGGTCGAGTTTTCTTCTGGTAATCTTTTTACTCATGATTATCCTCTCGTTATTTTTGTTCCGAGCCCTCGCTCCCCGAGTACCGCCCGTTTCAAAACATCTGGCTTCGTTGCATTCAATATCTCCGCTTCAACACCGTGCTCCACTAAAGTCAAAAGTTCTTTTACTTTATTTGCTATGCCGCCCGTGACATCTGGGCCCTCTGGGCGGCTGAGAGACTTTTCCACTTCCGGCCAATTTGTGGGGGTTATCTCTTGGATGAGTCTCGCTTCTTTTCCCTTTTTGGGGTCGACGGTGTACACGCCATCCACATCGGTTCCGAGGATGACCCGCCCAGCCCCAAGATCTTTAGCCAGACGAACGACGAGCTGATCCCCTGAAAGAATACTCATCCCCCTGCCCAAGTCCGGCATCGCATCCCCATACAACACCGGCACCAACCCGAGTTCCAGCAATTTGTGCACGGGTGCCAACTCCATGGATATTATCCTGCCTTCGCTGACGACCGCACACGCAGATGGCTGTATCGCGATCGCTGGCAGACCGGCTTTTTGCAGGGCGTCTATGACGTAAGCGTTGAGCTTTTCCATGGCTCTATGGGTGAGGGAGAGGCCCATCAACTGCCGCCTGCTCTCGTACCCCTCCGCTATCTCGTATTTCAATGCGACCGGATGCCCGAACGAACCCCCGCCGTGCACCACAACGAGCGGACCCTTCGCAACCGCAAGCTCCTTCGCGAGTCTCTTGAGTACGGCTCTTTTTACCGAGAACTTCCTCCGCTTGTCGGTTATGACGCTCCCGCCGAGTTTTACAATTAATGGTTTCATCTCAGACGCCCTCAGATTGCCTCTCTCGTGCAACCTTTACCCAAGGAGCACATTCATCTTCTATTTTTTCTGCAATTTTTTTTAAGTTTTCAAATTGTATGTTATATTCCGAACTTAGTTGCCTAAGGTAGTCATCTCTATATTTCAGATAACTCGGATGTCCTCCTTGAGTAGCGACCATTATCGCTTTGACAAGAAGTTCCGCGACAATTTGGGCCGTGGCCAAAGTTGCAACGGCCTCAAGCCATTTCGTGGTTTTTTTTATCAACTTTTTTTGAAGTAAACGAGTCAATTTTTCACCATACGCGTTTTATTCGATAACGATCGCGCCATATCCGACTGCATCCGCGGATGGTCGAATCTCATAAGAAGTCGCATACTTGAGGAGCTTCGCTGATTTTGCTAGGCCTTTTAGGGCAAAAAGCATGCTGACCACGCCTCCGATCCCACACATCGATATCTCGTGCTCCGCGACCGCCTCCAATAGTTTGGTTGGGGAAAGCTCCAGAATAGCTTTGATTGCCAGCTCGTCCTGCTTTCTCGCGAATTCGTCTACTCGTAGCCCTCTCGGTGGGATTCGGCCGTAGCTGGGGCCTGCATGGGTAAAGTCTGTGGACGCTAACACTACGACATCGGCCCCCTTTATTGCTCTGCCGATTTTTTTCCCAGCCTCTTCGGCTTTACCCATGTCCTGGGAAGGCACGTACACCGGGACAAATTTAATCTTAGGGTTCAGATGTTGTAAGAAAGGGAGCTGCATTCCAATCGCATGTTCGTCCGCGTGCACATCTGGGTTTTCCTCGATGCCCATTTTTTCGGCAAGCTCTTCATCTACCGGCACTTTTCCTAACGAAGTGACAAAAGTCTCTGTGGTGATTACGGCATTACCATGCCCGACATGATCGCCACCTATAATGACGAATGTTTCTGGGAATCCGTCTTCCGCCAAAGCGCTGAAAACGTGGGCTGCGACTGGTCCGGAATATTCATACGCGGCGTGTGGTACCACAGCTCCTTTGATGCTCCTTTCACCACCAACCTTTAACTGTGGAATCCTGCTTGGCCCCAATCGGTGAACGTAACATCTCTCGATTTGTTTTACAAGTGCTGATCGCTCCTGAGCGATGGCCATCATCTCAAAGCTTGATGGATACCGCACCCGCTCACCGCTCATTTTGTTTCGAACTCCTCAACCGAGACCTCGAACGGGGCATCTGGCGCCAGCTCCCCTCGCTCGCGGAGCACCTGGCGCGCCAGCAACCAATAGACGAGCGCGAGCGCCTTCCTGCCTTTGTTATTCGTGGGGATGACGACGTCGATGTCTGCCGTCTCGTTGTCCGTATCGCACAGCCCGACCACGGGTATGCCCACCTCGGCTGCCTCTGATACCGGCTGTTCGTCCGCGAGGGGATCGGTCGCAACCAAAATGCCCGCTTCCATGTAGCCCTTGTAGTGCGGGTTGGTAAAAGTGCCGGGGATGAACCTCCCAGATATAGATATCGCCTTCGTCACCTCTCCAAACTTCAACACGGGCTGCTGGCCGTATTGTCTTGCTGAAACGGCTATCACGCGAGATGGCTCAAATTTTGCCAAAAGCTTCCCCGCGGCCCGAATGCGCTCATCGGCCTTTTTAACATCCAACACGTAGAGCCCGTCCGGCCTTGCGCGATAAATGAACGGCGCCATCGCTCCCGTCTTCTGCCTGGTGCCGATGTGGACGCCGCTAGAGAGGTACTGATCCATTTCCACGAGCCACTCTCTACCTTCGATTTCTCCTACTTCCAAGTCAAATCCCCCATTTTTGCATTTTTGCCTAATTCTTCTTCAATGCGGATGAGTTCATTAAGCTTAGCTATTCGCTCGCCTCCAACGGCCCCGGTCTTGATAATCGGGCAACCCCAGCCCACGGCCAGGTGAGCGATCGTTTCATCAACCGTTTCGCCGGAGCGGTGCGAAATGACTGGAACGCGGCCGTGCTTTTTCGCCAGCTGCACGGCCTTGAGGGTGTCGGTAAGCGTGCCTATCTGATTGGGTTTTATCAACACAGCGTTGGCCGCACCCGCTTTTATTCCCTTTTGAATCCTCGCGACGTTCGTTACGAAAAGGTCATCGCCGCATATCAAACACCGCCTGCCAATTTTTTTCGTTAGCTCAGCAAACCCGTCGAAATCCTCCTCTTGCAGCGGGTCCTCGACATAGAAAAGCTTGTATTTATCAACCAACCCAACGACGAAATCTATCTGCTCCCCGGTATCCCGAGATTTGCCCTCGCGCCCATAAATATACGCCCGTTTTTTATCATCGTAGAGGCTGCTAGCTGCTATATCCAACGCTGGCCTGACCTCGAACCCAACTTCATCTCTAATATTTTCACAAGCCTTAGAAACAACTTCGAGGGCAGTCAGATTATCGAGGTTTGGTGCCCAAGCCCCCTCGTCACCCTTGCCGCCCGTGAATGTTTTGTCTCTAGCCTCAATCAACGCCCTGACTCTCTTATGAACTCGGGTGTTCGCAAACACCGCATCGACAAATTTTTTCGCGCCGACGGGCATCGCTATGAACTCTTGGATGTCTGGAGCCATCTTGCCCGCGTGTGCGCCCCCGCCGAGTACATTGCCAAGCGGATAGGGCAACCTTGTCGCTCGCTCGCCGCCGAGATACTTGAACAGAGGCATGCCATGTGCTGAAGCTGCAGCCTTCGCCACGGCCATCGAGACGGCAACCGCTGCATTTCCGCCTATCTTAGAAAAGTTCGATGTCCCATCCGCCTCATGAAGGAGCGAATCAACTTTTTCTTGATCGTCCACGGCAACACCGAGCAATTTGGCAGTCACTAATTTTTTCACCGCCTTGACTGACGCGCCGACCCCGCCTTCTGAAAACGCGACTACTTCATGTTTGCCCTTGCTCGCGCCACTCGGAGCCGCTGCTCGGCCGAAACCAGCCGCTTTGCCCTTGGCCGTCACTTCCACTTCTATCGTCGGGTTGCCGCGGCTATCGAGGATTTCACGTGCGGCTATGCGCTTTATGATCGCATGCATTTCATCGCCCACAAAACATGGTTATCCACATTTAAAAGTCCCTTTCCTTCGCGTAAGGGTGAAAGCCGCCTCTTTATAAAGTTTATATATTACTTTCGGTGACCTCTCTCTCCGGGAAAATGGTATAAAAAGGGTTTGCAAAAGGTCGGCTGAAGGTGAGCACTGATGCAGCTGACCCAGAAAATCTGCATATTCCCGACGCCCGAACAGAAAGAAGTGCTCTGGAAGCTCTCGGAGCGGTGCAGGCTGCTCTACAACTTCGCCCTTGCCGAGCGGATCGACGCTTGGAAGCAGGGCAAGCGCGTGGGCTACCGAAAGCAGCAGAACGATCTGCCTGAAATCAAGCGGATGTATCCGGAGTACGGCTGGGTCTACTCGAAGGTGCTCCAGATGGTGCTGCAACAGCTCGATGCGGATTACAAGTCCTTCTTCGCCCTCTGGAAAAACGGCCACAAGGATGCCAGACCGCCGCGCTTCAAAAGTAGGGGACATTTCGTAGCGATGTTGTACAACCAGTCGGGATTTTCAGTCGAGCGCGGCAAAGTAAGGCTTTCGCACTTCTATAACGGTGTGCCGCTCGAGTTCGAGATCCAAGAAAAGTTCGAATTCGGGCACGTGTACCAAGTGACGGTCTACAAGGACGGCGAGGACTTCTACCTCTCGATAGTCTATGAGAGGGAGGAAAAACCGTACACGGACAACGGGCTGTATCAAGCTATCGACCTCGGCGTGGACAAGATAGTGACGGCGGTGAACTCGCACGGAAAATTCCTAGAAGTGAAGAACCAGCGCCCCGACAAGTACTGGCAGCCAATAATAGAGCGGCTCCAGTCGAGGCGCGACCACTGCAGGCGGGGTTCGAGGCGGTGGAAAAAACTGAACCTAAACCTGAAACGCTGCCAGCGCAAGTGCGCGAACCAGCTCCGCGATTTCCAGCACAAGCTCAGCAGGAAGATGGTCGACAACACGCTGGCGAATACAATCATCATCGGTGCCCTCGAAGTCAAGCGGATGGCGCAGTCGGAGAAAGTTCCAAAGCGGATGCGTAACGGGCTGAACCGCGCCACGCAGAACACGGGCACGCTCTCGCGCTTCGCCAGATTTCTGACCTACAAGGCGCGACTCGTGGGTAAAAAAGTAATAGAAATCGACGAAGAGGGGACGACACGAACGTGCTACGTTTGCGGACGCGAGCACGAGATGGAAATTTGGGATAGAGTTATGAGATGCGAGTGTGGGAACGAGCTAGACCGAGATAGAAACTCGGCGGTGAACCTGATGCTCCGTTTCCTCTCGCAGAATGCCAAGTGGACGGGCTACTCGCGGTTCGCGGGTAATCTGCGGCAAACAGGTCTGCCGGCTCCGAGTGAGCTGGTGGTGCACCCGCAGGAAGCCACGCTTTTCAGGGCGGGGTTGTTCACGTAAGCTGCGCCGAAAATTGGCGGGTTCGTGTGTTTAATAGGTTGCTCGCCGAAAAATATATTGGTTAAAATGCAGACAAAAAAATCTGTCTTAAAAACTAGGCGCCGTGCGAGGGTGCGCCGGATAACGCCGTTCAAGGTGACTGCAATTGCTGCACTCGTGTTTCTGGCTGGCGTCTGCGTTGGAGTTGCCACGCATTATCTTGCGAGCATGCAGGCCCCCAAGGCCGCATATCCCATCACATTTACCGGGGAAAACTACCGCGAAGCATCTAGTAGTATCGCGGCGGTGCGCCCAGACGGTCTAGGTATAATCGCCACCCTGACCGTCAGGATAGGTCCGGGTGATGGCCGCATTCTGGTGGATACCCGCCCCTTAGTCGGGTTCGATTTCCAGTACTCGCACTGGATTGCTGTAAAGGTGGCCGCGGAACTCACGAATACCCTCCTCGACAACGATGGCGTGGGGTTGCAGGGCGCAAACGTCCTTTTCATAGTCTCGAGCAGGGTTGGGGAAGTGGAAATCCAAGCCGTTGATGGGTCAAGCGCCGGGGCCGCGGCAACCATCGCTACGGTGGCTGCAATCGAAAACAAAAAAGTGAAAGAAGATGTCATCATCACCGGTACAATTGGTGAAGATCACAAAATCGGGCTCGTCGGCGGGGTTGCTGCAAAGGCCAAGGCCGCCAACGACAATGGGGCTAAGCACTTCCTCGTCCCAAAGGGTCAGTACGTTGAAGTGTACGAGCAGGTGGGAATGTTCACCGTTGTACGCCACAAGCCTATTTCTTACCTGCAAAACTACGCAGCTCAGCAGGGGTGGCAAGTACAAATCCAGGAAGTAGCAACAATCGAAGAGGCTGCAGCACTCATGCTCGAATAAACGCTTAAAAGTTGATCGCTTCTACTGGAATTTTCCAATCATCCGTCTTCGGGTTAAATCCACGAGTGGGGCATGTTCTCCGGTGGGATGTTTCCAGCTGCATCCATGTTAGCGACGCCTGAATGATTTTTGGTGGTGGGGCCGCCGAGATTTGAATTTCTCGAGCTAGGCAAAAAATTAAACACGATTAAGCCTTGAGGATATCTAGAAGTTCTTTGGCACGTACCACCTTGATTCCCTTAAATTCTTTCAATCGCAACAGATGCTTGTCCCCAGAAACTATATATCCCGCCTTTCCCCCTAAGGCGCACTCCAACACCCGGTTGTCGAGCGGGTCTTCGTGAATCACGTTAAGTTTACCTCGAGGTGAAACGAGTTCGGAGATAGTCAAGAGGTATCGGACATGGTCTTCAGCTGTTCGTTCATCCAACCTGAACTTTTTGTCTTTCAGAACTTCCCTAAGCTCGTTCAGAAGAGCGACCGAAGTGAGAAGTTTTATTTTTCCTTTTCCCGCCAATTTGATTACTTCGGATTCATTTCCTCCCCAAAATATGGCGGAGACGGCGATGTTTGTGTCGATCACAACTCTCATGGAACTCATTCTTTGCGTTTGCGGACTTCTCGGATCGCTCGCTCGACATCTTTTTTGGTAATTCCCAGTTTCTTGATTTTTTCTCTGACAGGTGCAGCCAGCATTGAAAATATGTCGATTTCTTGGGCCTTCACTTTTCTCAGGATGATCCTATCGCCGACCGAGTAAACAAGCATCAATTGCCCGTCCTTTATCCCGAGTTCTCGCCTTATCTCCTGCGGAATCACCAATTGCCCCTTAACCGAGGTCTTGGTTACGGCCAACGTCATTTTTTCACCAGGTAAGACTAGCCTTACTTTCAATATAAGGGTATTGGTCGACAAAAGAAGAGTTAGATTCGAACAAGTTCAGAAATTGCTTGTTTCACATGAGTGGTGGGGCCGCTGGGATTTGAATTCCTGGACCGATGTGCTCCATCGATCTCCCAGGTCACCAGCACCCCAAGCTGGGAGGCTAGACCAAACTACCCCACGGCCCCACGAAAATAACTCTGCCCACGAATAAATGAACCCATCGCCACGAGTTACTTTGGCTTGGTGTAGCCCCACTTGTCCAGAGCCGCTTTCAGCTCCTTGTGGGTTTCCGCGTATTCATCCAAACTTGCGCCTTCTTTGTACGCTTCGATGGCCTGCATTACCGCTCTCGCCCCGGCTTCTATCCCCATGGGGTGCCCCTGCGTCCCCCCACCCAGCTGCAAAACGATATCCATCGTCCCGTAAATGTCGAACAACTCTGGCAGGAGGCCGGGATGAAGGCCCCCCGAAGCAACCGGCAACATGGGTTTTATCCTTCCCCATTTTTGCGGCATTCTAAGGCCGGGTATCTCCCCCACTTCCCGCAGCGCAATCATTTCTTTCGTGGCGATTATCTCTTTCTCTTCGCCGGCCAACTTCCCGATGACCGTGCCTATGTGGAGCTGGTCTATGCCTATCAACCGCATCAGCTTCGCGAGGTACAGCATCGATACGCCGTGCTTGGGATTTCTCGTCATCATGGCGTGCATGGCTCTGTGGCCGTGTATAGCCATCCCGTAATCGTGGGCCAGCTCAGCCGCGGTCTGCACCGCCGTGAAGCCGCTGACCACCACATCTAGCATGAAATATCTAAATCCGTGGTCGTGAACGAGCTTTACCCTCTTTTCAAGTTCTTTCAAATTAGGTGCTGTAACGTTGAGGAATGCGTCTTTGACATCTCCCGTCTCTTTCTCCGCCTTGTCCCTGTACTTGGCAACTAGCTCCACCCGCCTCTCAAACCTGTTAAACTCCTGGCTCGTGAGGTTTTCGTCGTCTTTGAGGCAGTCCATCCCGCCCTTCCAAATCGCATATCCCACTTTCGCGGCGTGTTCAAGGGCGGTGAATCCGATCTTTGGTTTCGGAACTACGGCAGTAACGGGCCCAGACTCCCTCTTGAAGATTTTTTTTATGACATCCTTTCCGTAGGTCGGCCCTTTGAAATGTTTCATGTATTCCAGCGGCAGTTCGGCATCCAGCAGCTTCAGGTTTTTTACGGCTTTCATGCCGTAGATGTTGCCGCCGAATCCGCTCATCATGCCGGGGATCGACCCCTCTTCAAAAATCATGAGGGGATAAGCGATCTTCACATAGTTTTTACCGTAATGATACGCGTACGCTTTTGTTTTCGGCAGAAGCTTTGGCAGTTCGGTCAGGGTAGTCCAAGTGCCGGAAGAGCTTTCGGAAGCGATCCTGCCGATTGCGTCTTGCCTAGTTATGCCTGGCGCTGGTTCGTAATAGAAAAGCACCTTGATGTCCGTCTTCGATGGTTTATATTTGGTGTTTATGAACTCGTGGTACCATTCGGTTTTCATGTTCTTGCCACCCCTGGTTTGGCAAATGGCTTTTGACCCATTTACCGCTTGAACTTCATTATTTCATCCATCAGGTCGACGCTCGTGAGAAGCATGCGGCGGCAGCAGTACCGCCTCACCCCCAACTCATCAAGCGCGGTCGCCGGGCTCTCGCCCTTTTTGACGCGCTGCTCGAACTCATCGTACTTATCGCCGAGCAACTTGCCGCATGTTATGCAGCGGATGGGTTTCATCATTTTCATCACCTGTAGCTCTTTTGAAACTTCGCGCGCGCCCCCGGGCCGCCTGGCTTCTTTGGCTCCTTGAAGCGGACATCACTCTTTATCAACGTCCAATCGTGTTGTTTAAACGTTTCCCTCAACTTGGCGTCCCCCGACCAATCGATGAGTCCCCTGGCGATTGCCGTCCGGGTGGCATCTGCCTGCCCCATGAAACCTCCGCCCTTCACATCTACATCTATATCGACGCGCTTGACGACTTCTGGCGCCAGCATCAGCGGCTCCGAGATTCGCAGGCGGGCGAGCTCCGGCTCGTAAACCTCCAAGGCGCGCCCGTTCACGAACACGCGGCCTTTGCCGTCTCGCACCGTTGCGCGTGCGATTGCGGCTTTTCGTCTGCCGACAGCGATGATAGATTTCATGCTCACACCTAGAATTTAGCGCTCAAATGTTTGCTTAGCTCACCAATCCTTATAAAGCGCCGCGTGCGGAGTCGTTCGAGACTGGCCTCGGGCAGACTTTTCATCTCCTTGTCCTTGAACTCCGCTGGCACGCCAACGTAGACCCTCAATTTTCGATACGCCTCGCGCCCCTTCGTTTTGTCGAACGGAAGCATCCCACGCACCGTCATCCTGACCAAATCATCTGGCCTTCTCAAATGAACCGGCCCTTTCCTCGGGTTTGCTAAGTTGCGGATCTGGAGCCACGCCTCGTAAACGCCAAAAGTCGCTTCGCGGCGCCCCGATATCACGGCCTGCTCAGCGTTGACGATCGCGACCCGCTCACCCTCGAGCAAGCGCTTCGCGACGAATGTCGCGAGCCGCCCCAGTACCGTGTCCTTTGCGTCGATTATCAACATCATCTCACTCCATCAGGATTACGCCCTTGCCGCTCGGGTTCTGCTCGATGAGCTGCGGTATAGTCATTGCGCTGCCGCCCGCCCCAACTATCTTTTTGCGTGCCACGCGAGAAAACTTGAATGCCGCCACCGATATCGGGTGCTTCAACCTGCCCGCCGCCAAGACCTTCCCTGGCACTACTATCACACTCCCTTGGGCGGTGTAGCGGCTCAGGCTGCTGAGGTTGATTTCCGCCCTGCTCCTGCGCGGCGCCTCCAAGCGCTCGGCTAGGTCGAGCCAGACCTTCGCCTTGTTCTTTTTTCCGCTCTCGCGCAGGTGCCTCACGAGCCTCCGCAGCACGGGGTTGGTAGGTCCAGTCGGATTCGGCATATCAACACCATCAACTATCGACACAATTTGCCGCGCGATTAAATAAATACTGTGGTGCGGGGGGATAGTCCATGAACCACTTTTAGAACCCCTAAACCGCGCTTGTTTTTTCCTTATAAACACCCCCCACCCAAAGCTTTAGTGGTGTGCTGGAATGCTCGAGAAGCGAAACGAAGAAAGTTACATTAATAAGACAAGTAATACAGATAATACAATGAGAATTATCCTCACCAAACACGCACGTGAGCGGATGATTTCGCGGGAGATATCATTGGAAGAAGTAAAAAATGCGATCTTGAGGGGAAGCAAAAGGATTCAAGACGGAAAAATTGTTGCAACCTACCGATACTTTGAAGTAGTTTACAAAAAAGTGGACGAGATATTTGTTGTGGTTACCGTGTCGCCGAGGTGGTAAAAATGTTAAAAAAGTGTCCGATGTGTGGAGAGGGCGCCCTAATACGGAAAAAAGTGGATGAGACAATGTTTGGGGTGAGCTTGGGAAGGTTCCCGGCATGGGTCTGCAACCACTGTGGCGAATCGTTCACTGACGAAAATACCACCCAAACCATCATCGATCGCGCAAAGCAAAAAGGGATTTGGGGCCTCGGTAAAAAAGTGAAAGTGGTAAAATCGGGAAACTCGCTAGTCGTTCGAATCCCGAAAGAGATCGCTGATTTCATGGGGCTGGAAAAAGGCCAAGAACTATTCATCCGTCCTGAAGGCAAGTCCAAAATCACGGTAGAGGTTTAGATTCGCCTGCAGACCGAGCATCTGGATGTCATTCGAGACACCCTTCTGACTTCTGAAATAATCTAATCACTCACATTTTCTAGCTGTATCCTTGCGGTGGGGCCAAGTTATTCGTTCTACAAATTACAATCTTGCCGCCAACATAGTCGGGGGATCTCATAGTCATGTGGTGCGGGGAATAGCCCATGAACCACTTTTAGAACCCCTTGAATTTCGGCATTGGGGTACATGTGGCGTGTATGGAGGCAGAAGTGGTTTCATGAAAACGAACTAAGCGTTGCGCTGCTAATATGTGCTCAGTTTCCGGAGAAGGAAGTTTCTGAACAATGGTAGTGTGAAACTGTATTTGCCTTTCCTCGCTTTGTAAATCAAATTCTTGTCTATGAGCCTGTTAAGAGAACTTATCATTGTTTGATAATCCTGTTTACATCTCTGCGAGATCTCCGAGGTTTTGATGTTTGCCTCCCCGATTTTTGCCATGGAAAGCAACACCTCCTGTTCCGCATCCGAAGCCATCCCAAACCTATCTTCAAAAAAGCTTCGATCTAGCTCTTCCAGCATGTCATCATGGACTTCCTTGTAGTCAGAAAATCCAATGCGAATCTTGTCTAAAGTTTCAATTAGAAAGTATCCGTAAAATTGGAGAAAATAGGGATATCCTTGAGTTTCTTTTACTATTGCCTGAACAACCTTGGGGTCAAATACTATGCCCGCTTTGGTGATGGGCTCCTCAATCGCCTTCTTAGCATCTTCTGAACTTAGGTTTGCAATCTCCTCGAACCGAAACATTCGCTCCACATAGGTTTTAGCTTCTTTCATGTTTACTTTCATGTTAGGTAGACCAGATACGACGACGAGATACTTGCATCCCTTGCGTTGCGCATGAGCTAACCCACCCAAAAAACTGGCTAGGGGAAAATTAGGTGCTGCATCTTTAACCGCATGGAACTCGTCGTAAAAAAAGACTAGGCCATGAGCTTCCTCTGCCGCATTTGCAAATAACTTCCAGTTATCGATAAGGTGGTCTTTTAGATGGTCTTCCAAGAGGATCTTTTGTTGTTTGTAGAACGGTTTGTACCTTATTCCGAGAATCTCAAGCTCCTCAGGTTTAAGGAGGTCAGCTACCCTCTTTCCAAGTTCCCTTGCTTTCTTCAGCAGTGATATGTTGGAAGCAGCTTTTGTAACATCTTGTAAGAATGCCTCAGCGAAAACTTCTTCGTTTCTATATCGTTCATTAAACTCACGTTCTGCAAAGATCCAACCTTTCCTCTCGCAAATTTGTTTGAACATTTGAAGCAGAACTGTCTTGCCAGTCCCTCTGAGCCCGTAGAGAATCAGGTTACGTGGCAGACCTCGTAAGTTCTCATCGAGAAGTGTAGCGAATGAGGTAAGCACCTTATCGCGACCTGCCAGAAATGGCGGAAGAACCCCATTCCCAGGTCGGAATGGATTTTTGTCTCGGGCCGACATAAGTATTAAATCATCACATCTGAGCAAAACTATAAAAATTTTTGCTTAGATTTTTGGGGTTAACAAGCGTTCTAAACCCAAGCTGGAGGAACTTTCGTTTGTCCTAACAAAAGCGGGGCGCCTGTCATACGGAAACCCTGAAAGGAGCCCGATTTTCCCTTTTCAGCATATGGTGCGGGGGAAGGGATTTGAACCCTCGAACCCCTACGGGACAGGCTCCTAAAGCCTGCGCCTTTGACCAGGCTCAGCCACCCCCGCAAGGAATCTGTATGGATTGCAAAACTAAAAGGGGTTGCTACCAAACCTTGCCGGGTTTCTTTGCGCCAAAGACTGAAGCACGCTGCGCCATGTGCTCGAACCTGACCTGCTTCTTGACCTTCTTGTAACAGTTTTTGCAATACCACTTTCCGAGCGCATGCTTCGCGCAGGCACGGTGGAACTCTGTGTTGCAAGTCGCACACCTAACTATTGGGGGGGCGAGGGGTTTGTTGCACACTTGACAATCGACCATGTGATCACAAACAAATCTATGTTAAACTATCTGATAAAGCATAAAGAAAAATAAAAAAGTGGGGCTAGTTTAAGCTGCCCCCTTTTTATCTCTTTGCGAATCCCGGCTTGAAGTATCCTATGAAAGCCGCGAATAGAGCGATCAAACCGGCAACGATGGCTACGCCCATCGACCAGTGTCTGGCGACCCTGATTATTCGCTCCAAGTAGAAGAACAACAGGAAAATTCCGCTCACAGCTGAAACGCTTACCGCTGGAAACATGCTACTTAGAATGCCAATGTAGCCCAAAGAGACGATCGCGCTGTATAGCATTACCAGTCCTATGAGTATCAATGCCACACTTACTTCCGGTGTGCCTGCTCCTGCGAGAAGGACCATGATTCCGGCAACGGCCAATAGTATTTCCGTCCGCAGTATATCTGCCACATTAACTTGCTTTCTAGGCGGCGGTGCTGGTGCTGCTGCCACTTTTTCACCTCCTCGGATTTGTATCTACAGTATGTAATTTGTACAGCCCTATAAAAGTATGCCGAGTTTGCGGTAGTGCCCCGGGCGGGATTTGAACCCGCGTCGCGGCCTCGAAAGGGCCGTATGATTGGCCGGTCTACACCACCGGGGCACGTTGTAGTTTTTGTTGGACAAGGTAATTAACCATGTTGCTATATTTCTCAGAAAAATGGTGGGCCCGAAGGGATTCGAACCCTTGACCGTCCGGTTATGAGCCGGACGCTCTGACCAGGCTGAGCTACGGGCCCTCACCTAATTATTGATAAGAGGAGCTATATTTTTTCTTTGCTTTGATGAAAAACGGCGCATACCCAAAATTAAAAGGAGCCCACACCAAATGTTTGAAAGGTGAAACCTTGGCTGTAAAGATCATTGCGCACGGCGACGCAGACGGAATTTGCGCGGCCGCTATAGCTAAAGCGCGATTTCCAGAAGCAGAAATCTGGTTCACCCGCCCGATAACCTTGCTCAACGACCTTCAAGGAGTTCAGCCCGGGAGCGCCGTTGTCATATTAGACGTTGCGATCAGCGAGAGCCATAAGGCGCAGATCTTCCAGCGCATGAAGGAGCTGGCGAAAGGCGATGAGGTTATATATATCGATCACCATCCCCTACCGCCCGGCACTTTGAGGAACGATGTCCCGGCGACACATCTATCACACACGATAGGGGCCAGCGCCTCGGAGCTGACCTTCAAACTTTTTCAGTCGAGTATTAACCCTGACCTAGACCGTGTGGCGCTTTGGGGGGCGATCGCCGACTACGCTGAGGAAACCGAATTCGTCCGGGACGGTATGAGCAAGTACGACCGCCGCACGATCTACATGGAAGCGGGTCTGCTGAGTCAAGCGCTCGGTGATGCTGCTGGCGACTACCACTACAAGCGTGACGTCGTGCTAAAACTGGCGCAGGGTGTGCCGCCGTCTGAAATACCCGAGGCTGTCGAGCGCGCGGTGAGGGCAACGAAGCGCGAGTGGGAAACTTGGCGCTACGTGAAGGAGCATGCCGTCAAAGAGGGCAACCTCGCGATCGTTTACGACTTGCCCTCGGGCAGCCTGGGAAAATCAGCACTCTACGCCCTCGGTGTCACCGGCGCAGATGTCGGCATATGCACGCGCGCGGTTGAAAAAGAAGTAGACGTAAGCACAAGGCGACGCGCGGGTGTAAACATCGACCTGAATGCCCTCCTCCGTCACATCACCGCTCGCCTTGGTGGTTCGGGCGGCGGGCACGAGGGGGCAGCTGGTGCTTCAATCCCCACCGAACTCTTTGAAAACTTTATGGATGCTCTCAGGAAAGAAATTTCGCCTGTGATAAGCAGAAACACGCATCTGAAGAGGTAGCTAAAGCAGCTCCACTTCCAGGCCTTTCCCCATTGCCTTGGCCTTTTTGTACACGACCCAGTCAGTGGCGATGTCTTGAACGGCGAGGCCGGTTGAATCAAAAACCGTTATCTCGCCGTGTGAGGTGCGGCCCGGCTTCTTTTTCGTGATTATCTCACCGAGGTCTGCGTAGATATCGCCGCGAGAGATTACCCCCTTTGAGAGCGGGACGTTTACCTCCCCGCCGTGTATTGCCTGTTCCACATCGTCGACTACAACTTTCGCGCGCAGCAGGATTTTTGGATCGAGTTCCTGTTTGCTTGGCGCATCGGCACCGATGGCGTTGATGTGCATGCCCTCGGAAACCCAGTTGTTCATGAGGATTGGTTTTCTGGCGGGGGTAACGGTTACAACTATATCTGCGCCTTCGACAGCTTCCTTTGCTTTTTTAGCCACCTTTACATCAATGCTGAGTTTCTCGCTCATCTCCCTGGCGTACTGTTCCGCCTTTTTTGTTAACATGTCATTGACTCTGACCTCTTCGATCCTGAGCACCTCGTTCAGGGCGAGCAGCTGTGTCCTAGCCTGAACACCGGCCCCGAGCATGGCAACAACGCGAGAATCCTTCCGCGCCAGGTATTTTGCCGCGACGGCACCACCAGCGCCAGTCCTCACGTTGGTTATCCAAGTCCCATCCATGATAGTGAGCGGGGCGCCAGTCTTCGGATCCAAGAGCAAGATGGTGGCCATCACCGTGGGGAGGCCGTGCTCTTTCGGGTTTCTGGGGTGAGCGTTGACGATCTTCACCCCCGCCGCACCCATCTCCTCCAGGTAGGCCGGCATCACCCTAAAGTCTCCATCGTAGCCCTTGAAGTAGATGTAAGATTTGGGGGGCATTTGGACCTTGCCGAGTCCCTTTGCGCGGAAAGCCCCCTCGACGGCTTCGATAGCCTCGCGCATCGAGACGAGCCCCTCGACCTCCGCCCTCGAGAGTAACAAAACTTTCAACTCAACACCATCTAACACTAGGAAAACCGATGCCTTGAATTTTTCTGTTTTGAAGTTGGTGGCGCCGGGAAGAGGATTGCCGACCAGCGGGTTTGGCCCGCTGACTCTCGAACCTCTGACCGCTCGGTTGCTGTAAGCAAGCATGTCGTTCAGCTTTTTGAGGTTCGCTCTTCATCCATGCCCACGTTTAACAGCCGAGCGCTATAGGCAGGGCGGTTCAGCTCCATCCCCTCTACCTGCTGAGCTATCCCGGCACCAAAATAGAATGCGCAAAACTCTCTAAAGTGCTTTACTACTCAGCTTCCTTGAGCTTCGCGGGCAGGTACTCCTTCACCACGTAATCCAACCCGTACTTCGAGAAAGCCTGTTGCTCGGCCTTCTTGCCTATCTCAAGCATTTTCTTTATCTCGTCCTGCCAGAACTGGGTGTTGTAGCGCGGATCCTTTTGAAGCTGCTTCAGGCGAGTGATGTCTAGTTCGCGAAGCTTGTCCGTCGGCAATTTGTAGTTGATGATGTCGCTCGCGGTCACTCCGATGTACTTTGCGTCTGGCACGGCGAGTTCATGGTTTATGTACGCGAGCTTCGCGCTCCCCGAGATTATCACCATGCCGATGTGGAAGCCAAACGGATCGCCGTCTGTGAATATGTAAACAGGCAAATCCAGCTCGTCGTGCGCTCGCTTCAGAAAGCGCCTCGTCGCCCTCGCGGCCTGCCCCTTGAGCCCGACGATCAAAGCATCAAACGTCTTCCACGCCTGCTCCTGAACGAAACGGTGATACATACCCATGGTCTCGATCGCAATCACGCGCTTGGCCTTGCATTTCAGGAGTTCAACATCATCAATTGTCGGTGGAATCGTGTACCCGCCGCGCCCAGCCTTTGTCGCGTCTATGGTCGCATCCTCCTCCTTCACGACGAGCTGCCCGTATACGGCCGCTCCATCCTCCTCTGGCGTCAACCCCAAATCCTCGCGCTTCACGCCGAACATCGCCTCGAGGTCTTCGACTATCACGTCGGACTCGCCCTGATCGTAAAATGGCCCGGCTTCCCAACCCTCGGCAGTGTAGTACATCTCACGAAGGGTCGCGAACTTCCTTGCATCTATGAGCTCTTTACAGAAATCGGCGACACACAAAGTTTGCGCGATCTTTTTCACCTGCTTCACGTTTGCGGCGGAGCGGATGCCGTACTTGTCGCCGAGCACGAAGTATCGGTTTTTCTTATCATAAAATATATTCGATGTGCTCCTCGAAGGCACCTTCAGCTTCGGCGGTTTGATCGCAGAGATATCCTCCACTATCGTTTCCCCGAAAGCAGCTAGCTGTTCATCAGCCTTCTTCTGACGTTTACTCTTTGCCACCAATTTTGACACCCGCCACTTTTTCTACGAGTGGACTTACCTCAGGCACTTTCTTGCCTGCCAAGTGTGCTGCCTTTCTGGCGATGACCGGCAGGTACTGCTCGAATATTCCCGCACGCTCGTGACGCTCTTTTACCCGGATCTTCCGGCATAGGTACTGCCTCAGCTCCCGCGCAACATCCATTATCGCACCACGGATCTCGTTGAGGACTTCTGGCTCATCGGCTATCGACTGCTTGCCCGCCGATGTATATGGCACGTAGGCTGAAACAACGTTGACGAAAAGTGTCACCGGCGCAGCGGCCACATCTACTCCATAGCGGCGCCAGTCTATGCTCCTCACCGCCGTGGATATCGCACATCCGCCTTGATCGAAGATCAGCGGTGCCCGATTCGCGAACCTTATTAGTTCTAAACCGCCTGTCTCGGCCTCTTCCCCTTCAGCCTCGCCCTCCACGCTCTTTCCTGCAGAACCACCGTAAGCTATACTGGTCTCGACTATGAACGGCAACCCGCCGCGATACACTTTTGGCGAACGGGTTGTGGCATAGACGAACTCCGGATTCAGGATTTGTTTCATTCCACTTTCTATGTCGCCTGAGCCTATCGGACGAAGGCCCTCTGTTGGGGGGGCCATAATTTTAACTTGTTTGAATGCGGAGACAATTTTTTCTGCATCTTCCCACGTAAGCTCCGATGGCTTCTTATTCATGTCAACGTTTGACAGCTTTTCCACCTCTTTTGTTTTGCCCTTCGTGACGCGGGAGAGTTCGGTCGCCAAAAACCCGGCAATTGTCCTGCTCTTTGTGTGCTTTGCCAGTGCGAGCAAATCATCAGACATTATCCCCCATGGGTGCAACGGCATCGACTTTGGGCGGTCTGGAATTTTATCGCTCGCTCGCTCGAAAACCGTCAACGTTCCGTCTGGCTCAACAAAAGTGATCTGGACATGCGGATTTGCTATTGCCGTCATCCTGAGGTAGTTGAAAGGTCCGTAGCGGGAGCGGACGTATACAACATCCTTCGCTTCGAGCTCAACCCGCGTCCCCATCCAATCACCTTTTGATTTTCCCCCGTTCACGATTTTGCCCTCGTTCTTGTCCACATCTATCATGACATCGGCGTGAACTATTTCGCCGTTCCCGATTGAGGAGGTGACCCTCGCTGGCTTGCCGCTGGTTATCTGCGAGAACATCACACTACCGGAATTATGAACTATCAGCCCATTTGCCACAAAACTATGTGAATTTTCAACCGTCAAATCGTAGACGTATGGTTCAGGCGGGGAGATCATCTTAGCGTCTGTTACCTTAAGCCAGATTAAATCGCCGTTAGCGATTATCTTGAGATACTCCAGCACACCGTCAGAGTCATCTAAATCTTCGATAAGGTCTATGGCTCTTGCCAGCGTACCACGCGTCATATTCTGTTTGTAGAATGAGCACCACACCCTGCTGGGGATTTCCTTATACGGAATTTTGTGCTCTCGATAAAGTTTCCTAACTTGGTTTTGGATTCTGGGAAGTAAATCAAGGGCGGTAAATTCTTGTTTAATCGAGCCGATAAAATTCTCCAGTAACTTCATCCTCTCCGAAGATGTGAATCCTATGGCCTCAGCAAATCGAATGAGATTTTCTTTTCCACTAATGACAATACGATAGTTTACTTTTTCCCCTTTCTTGTTCTCATCAAGCCTTGAAACGATCCCGAACCTTAGCAGCAACAAGGATACCTTCTCCACCACTTCTCGGCTCATTAGACCAAAAGTTACTTCACGGTAAGATCGAGACAACCCACCATCGGTGTCGAATAACCCACGGAGGTATACCCTTACCAAGTCATCGGGTAGATTTAGAACTGAGTCGGGCAACTCCAGAGATGCAGTTTTGTTGCCTGATGGCACCCCAAAGTATCTCAAAATCTCTGCGACTATTGACAAGGATGTTTGTAAGGTGAAGCTACCCATTCTCTTATCGATATACTCTCTCGCTTCCAAGTCGAATAGGTCTTTAAGCGCTTTCTTCATCCTGTTTATTAGCTCCGTGTCCTTGTTGTGGAAAAATATCGCGTAGCCCCATCTTTTATCAGCTGGACTTCCGATGTGCCCATCGCCAGCCATTGCTCCGACGAACCACATCAGCTCATCGGTTATACAAGGTGGTATCTTCACGTATGAGCCGTTTCTCCCGACTCTGTTCGTTAAATCGAAAATGTCGTTTTCTCCGTTTTCTTTGGCAAGAACCACAAATTCCTTAAGCGTTGGCCTGCCATGTGGTTTTCCATTTGGCATCCTTCTGCTCCAGCTTCTAAGCCTTTCATATGAAATCCCTGTTCGTTTTGAGGCTCTTCTAAGGCTTCCGTGTTTCTTTTTGAGTTCGTTGATAAACTTCGATGTGATCTCTGGGCAATCGACCCGTAAACCTTCCTTTTTCAGGATGGGTAAAGTCTGCAATCCATTGGGATGGGGTGTTGTAGGCAAATATCTGGCAGCGGCCACAAACATGCCATTTCGAATGTCTTTTGCCTCCATCCACGTTGGAATCCCTTCTTGGAAAACAAGAACTGGATTTTCCGGAGTTAATCTAATTTTTTTGCCCGTCAGAAGTTTTAATTCAACTAACTGAGCCGGGGCCTGTATTTTCCAACATTTCACGATTTTTTTCGGTCGCAATTTAAGGTCTCTATCTAAAGCTAGGACTTCGAAATTCCTCATGTCGCCAGCTACTACATCGTCAATCCGTTTGATCGAACCATTGGATAAGGGCACATAGGTGTCGCCAGCCATACAAATTCCGATTCCCTGCTGCCCCCTGCTCTGCATGTGGCGATGTAATTTTGTGCCCGCGAGCATTTTTCCAAAAACATCTGGGATGTACTTTTCTGGTATGCCGGAAGCGTTGTCTTCTACCACCACTTTGAAGTGTTCCGGGCTCTCGTTCACCTTTTTTATCGAAATTGTAACCGAAGGCAACACGCCCGCTTCTTCCGCCGCATCAATTGCATTTGTAACCCCTTCGTGCACTATCGTTGTTAGAGATCGAATTTTTCCTGTGTACCCAAGCATGGCTGCATTCTTGCGGAAGAACTCGCTGACGCTATGTTCCCTGAACTCTTTAAACAGGTCTACTGCCATAGATTTCATATTTTCAGCCTTTTTTTCTTTTATTTTAATGATTTTAAGCTTTTATAACTTTTTAACTTAAAATTACCTATTTTTTTCCTCCTTTATCTGATTACATAATGTTTTTCTGGTTTAAATAGGTTTTGGAGCCTCTATCTTCGTTTTTAATAACTCGTCAGGCAAGAGCACGTTGTTTCGGGGCAACCATTCAAAGTCCTTCTTGTTATAGGTTACGAGTTTGGCACCGCGAGCGAGTGCTGTTGCACCGATTGTGTAATCCCTCGCCCTCTCTTTGAAATCCCATCGCTTGATTGCTGCCCGAGCCGCTGCACCTGCCGTTTTGATGTCGAGTGGCGCAACCTCGACTCCCCGTACATCTAAAAATCTGTTGGTGAAATCCTCAGTCTTACCCCGTTTAAGGTAATGGTACATCAGCTCCATGTAGGCGATGCAGGGGATAACTTTTTCAACTTTATCGTGTTGCCTTAGCCAGTCGCAGAACTTTTTGTTTGCGAACACGTTGGTGTCAAGAACCAGCTTCATTCTCGGATTCCCTTCCCAAAACCCTTGCGCGACTCTTTGATTGTTTCCTCGATATCCTTGCATAGCTCACAGCCTTCCCGAGTGAGTTCATCCACCGTCATCAGCCTGTACTTGCCATCTGCCCCCTTCACGAAGACGATCTCGTCCCCTATCTCTATACCCAAGTCCTCGCGAACCTCCTCCGGGATTGTGGCCTGATACTTTCTTGTTACTACTACTATGTTTATCCCACTACTTATTTTTTAAAGTACTACTATTTAAAGTTAAGTAGTGCATTATGATTCAGCTTTTCCAAATTTCTATGGCCTTTTTCTTGAGTTCTCTCCTCTTCCGCTCGAGAAAGCGGTAAACTGCAGAATGCGGCACCCCTCTTAGCAACATCTCGATTGCTTCCCGCGCGACTGAAAGCTGCTCTGGTATGCCTATAAGTGCGATATTTTTTCCGTATATCGACATGTATGCTCCGGTCGTTTCTTCGATTATCCGGCGTGTCTTCCCTCCCTCGCCTATCACGCGGCCTTTTAGCCTGACGAGCGCCTTCTCCGATCTGCCTATGAGATCCCTGATATCGATAATCTCGAGATAGTTGTCCTCGTCAAACAGACGAAACGCACGTTCGGCGCTGAACCCGCGAGCCACGGCGTTCAAAATATCTCTCGCCTGCAGTACGCCCAACGGGTCTTCACCACTTTGGATCGTTGCCTCGCCAGTTTCGCTATCCAACGTTATCTTTGTGCCGCTCCTGCGTTCTATCTCCCGCTTCACCCCCCCGCCAGGGCCTATGGCTACGCCCACCCTCTCCTTGGGCAGCCTCAGATGTTCCATACCTATCAAAGCTCAGGATTTGTCTTCGAATACCCTGCTGCTCGACGGTTCGAGTTTGCCAGAGTATTTGCCTTTGATATCGTCATACCCCCGCCGAACCGCACGATCCATGGTGTATAACAGAAGTTGGCATATCCTCATCCCTGGATACAATTTTACCGGCGCCGGGTTCATGTTGAGGATTTCCAAGGTGACGGGGAAAGGTTTCTTCTGGCCAGACCCTGGGTTAACGTGACCGGAAGAGATGTGGATGAAAACCCCCATGCGCGCCACCGATGATCTCCCTTCTATCGCACCCACTAAGTCGTTTGGGACGGCCACCTTCTCCAATGTTATGCCGAGCGCAAGTTGCCTTGGCTTCAAAACAAAGGGTCTGTCCTTTGTATCGACCAGCTCGGTGTTTTCCTCGATGGACTTCTTATCAAAAGGGTCGACGGCTTTCGTCGGCTTGAAAACCCTGAACTTGCTGCCCAAGCGGAGGTCTATCTGACTCGGACCGATCAGTCTCTCGTCAAGGGGATCGACGATTATCCTGCCCTGCCTTATGTATTCGCGGATTTGTTCACCGGAGAGAACGGCCATAAACCCACCAAAACTTCAGTTGCCTATGCCCCAAAAATGTTGTGGTGGCCGTCATCCGCCTCTGATTTTTGAAAATATTTCCGCCGGCTCATCTGTTTTTACGCCTAGCTTCCTGAAATAGCGCACTAGGTTGGTGATGTCCCTCATCAACAGCTCTCCCGCCATGGGGTTCGCGATGTCTGTGGCCATCGAGAAGTCTATGAGTATCGGCTCCGGGCCGACCAGAACGTTATACTCGCTCAAATCGGCGTGTACGATCTGGGCTTTTTTGTAAAGTGCCCCAACCGCACCCAATAATTTCTCGAACGCTTGCTTGGGCTTTTTCGGCCGACAGTCTTTCATCCGGGGGTACGGTACACCCCCCTCCCCGACAAACTCCATCACCAATACATTGTTTTCAAAATCTATCGGCTTGGGAACGCTGACGCCCGCCTCGTATGCGCGCTGCAGGTTCTTGAACTCCCGGGAAGTCCAAGTGTAGATTATGCGCCTTCGATCGCGGTGAAACGTCTTGAAGCGGGGGTCACCGACCAAATAGCGATACATCGTTTTGAAGTCGGATGTGGCGATGCGGTAAATCTTGACCGCCAGGTAATTTCCCCCCTTGTCCAGAGCGCGGAATATGTTCGCCTCTTTGCCCGTGCTCACCGCACCGTAGAATGTCTCGAAGATGCCCCGGTTGACCATGTGGTACAAAGTAAGCAAGGTCGGGTGGTCGAAAACATCCGCCAGTGTCTTGGACGCCTCTGAGTCCTTTTCCAACCGCTCAATTTTTCGCCGCTCGAGCTTACGGAGGAGAGCCTCAAAATCCTCTGCCAAGCCAGCCACCTTAAGGCCAAAATCCCTTTTTCTCCAACCAGTAGAGCTGCGTGCGGGTATATCGGTAAATTATATCTGCTTTTTCGTCGCTCTGCACCGTCCAAGGGCGGACGATTACGACATCGTTTTCTCGCACCCACAATCGCTTTCGGATCTTGCCCGGTATCCTACACATCCTAACGTGCCCGTCTTTGCACCGCACGCGCAAGCGATCGAACCCGGACATCTGCTCAACAATGCCGAAAATCTCTCCCTTCCGCGGCACCCGAAGCCTCTCTACTTCTTCTTCCGGCATCACTTACCCCCGAGTTTTTTGTCCCAGAGCAGGCGGTTGACCCCGTTGAGCATCGCCTGCACGCTCGCCATGATTATGTCACCACTCGTGCCTCTGGCCGTAACTATTCGCTTTCCATCCGTGAGCTTGACCACGACATCTACAAGGGCGTCCGTGCCACCCGAAATCGCATCAACGTGGTATTCCTGAAGCCTTATGTTCGATGTGCCCTCGACAACTTTTCGAATCGCGCTCATCGCAGCATCGACCGGGCCGACTCCCAAGCCAGATTCGGTCACCTCTCTCTCGCCGAACCTCAGCTTGACCGATGCGGTTGGCGTGACCTTGCTCCCGCTGATGACTGTGAGTTCATCCAGCTTCACAATCTCCTCAAACGTTTTGCCCATGACTGCATCGACTATCGCGCGCCATTCTGCATCCGTCACTTGTTTCCCGCGATCGCCCAGCCTCTTTATCTGCTCGAATATCTGCTGCACCTGCTCTTTGGTCGGCTCCAAGCCGATCCGCTTCAACTCGCTCTCGATAGCGTGCGAACCGACGTGCTTGCCGAATATAAGTCTTCGATGATGCCCAATCATCTCGGGTGAAATCGGCTCGTAGGTGAGCGGGTAAGCTAGGACACCGTGCGTGTGAATGCCTGCCTCGTGAGAGAACGCGTTTTTCCCAACCACTGCCTTTGTTGGAGAAATTGGCATGCCGGTATGTTGCTCAACGAGGCGGGAAACCTGATACAACTTCTTCAGGTTTATGCGGGTCTCGAAGCCGTAGAAGTGCATCAGGGCCAACACAACTTCTTCCAGAGCGGCGTTGCCCGCCCGCTCCCCCAAACCGTTGACAGTGACGTGGACTTCCTGTGCGCCCGCCCTGACCGCGGCTATCGTGTTCGCCGTCGCCATGCCGAAATCGTTGTGACAGTGCACGGCTATTGGAACTTTTATGTCCTTGACCAAGCCGTCAAACAATTCAGATATCTTCTCCGGAGTAGCAACACCAACGGTGTCGCACACGCAGAGCCGCTGTGCCCCCTCCTCCACCCCTGCCGAGAGGAGCTCCTTGAGAAACGCGGGGTCTGCCCTCGTAGCGTCTTCCGCTGATAGCTCCACCACCAAACCGTGGTCTAGCGCGTAGCGGGTGGCGCTCAACGCCATTTCTTTTGCCTGCTCCCTCGTCTTTTTCAACCTGTGCTCAAGGTGGATATCCGAGGTTGGAACAACTAGGTGAACGCTATCTACCTCGCACTTCAGGGCAGCATCTATGTCCACAGGCAGAGCCCTGACAAAGCTGCATATCTCCGCGTTCAGGCCAGCATCCGCTATCATCTTGATCGCCCTGCGCTCCCCCTCTGAGGTTATCGCCGCCCCCGCCTCGATTATGTCCACGCCCAGATCGTCGAGTGCCTTGGCTATCTCGAGCTTCTGCTCTGGAGCCAACGCTATCCCTGGCGTCTGCTCGCCATCGCGCATCGTCGTGTCCAAAATTTTCACTACACGCTTCATCATTTTGAGTCCTCATCAATTGCTATGGCTGAGTAGGTTATTTAATCTGCTATATCAAGTTTGTTTGGTGATGGCTTGCAGAGGGATGTTTTCGTCAGCGACTTCATCTCGCAGGTGAGTAAGGAGATCAAGCTGCCGAAAAAAGTGGCGATTTTCGATACAACACTTCGAGATGGGGAGCAAACTCCTGGTGTATCGCTGACCCCAGACCAGAAAATCCTCATCGCTCGCCAGCTGGATAAGCTCGGCGTGGATGTGATTGAAGCAGGTTTTCCGATGGTCTCGGAAGGGGAGAAAAAAGCCATCTCAGCGATAGCTAAGGCTGGGCTGGATTCTGAGATTTGCGCCCTCGCCAGGTGTGTTAAGGAAGATACGGACGCAGCGATAGAATGCGATGTCGACCGCATACACATTTTCATCGCCACATCAGACATTCACCTAGAACATAAGCTGAAGATGTCCCGCGAACAAGCGCTCGGGCGAGCCATAGCGTCAGTCGAATACGCAAAGAAGCACGGAGTCACGGTGGAATTTTCGGCTGAGGACGCCACGCGAACGAACCTGGAATTTTTGAAAAAGGTTTACGCGGCGGTGGTAGACGCCGGGGCGGACTGCATAAATGTGCCGGATACCGTGGGCTGCATAACGCCCCGCGGCATGTTCTACCTCATCGGCCAGCTGAAACCACTGATCAAGGTGCCGATAAGCGTGCATTGCCACAACGACTTTGGGCTTGCGGTTTCGAACTCGCTCGCAGGCGTGGAGGCGGGAGCAGAGCAGATCCATGCCACCGTAAATGGGTTGGGTGAACGCGCTGGAAATGCCTCGCTCGAGGAAGTGGTTATGGGGCTTCGTGCCCTCTACGGCATAAAACCGAAGATAAAGACAGAGCTGCTGGTTGAAACCTCCGATCTGGTTGAGCGCTTGACGGGGATAGTCGTGGCTCCGAACAAGGCGATAGTCGGGGACAACGCCTTCGCCCACGAAGCGGGGATCCATGTCCACGGTGTCCTAGAATTCCCTGGAACGTATGAACCCCTTTCCCCAGATCTTGTCGGACATCACCGCAGGCTTATGCTCGGCAAGCACGCGGGAACGCGCTCGGTCAGGGAGCAGCTCAAGGACCTCGGGGTGCAGGTCACGAAGGAGCAGCTGCTCGACATCACGAAGCGCGTCAAAGACCTTGGGGACAAGGGCAAAGCTATCACATATGCCGACCTCAGGGCAATCACCGAAAGCGTGGTCGGGGCTCTGCCGAAGGAGGAGAAAGTGGTCGAGCTGAAGGAGTTCACCGTGCTCACGGGCAGCACCGTGACGCCAACCGCCTCTGTGCGGGTTACCGTTCGAGGGGAGGAGCGAGCCGGCTCCGCGACGGGCGTTGGGCCAGTTGATGCGGCGATAAGCGCCATCCGCAACGTGATGCAAGAAATTTCGGCGCTCAGGCTGAAGGAGTACCACCTAGATGCCATCACGGGCGGCAGTGATGCGCTGGCCGAGGTGACGGTGAAGCTCGAGGACGACAAGGGCAACCTCTACATCGCGAAGGGCGTGCGCGAGGATGTCGTTGTCGCCAGTGTAGACGCGATGATCAACGGCATCAACCGCTACTTTGCCGGGCGGAAATAGAATCAGCTTTTCAGTACCTGCTGAAACATATTTTTTTCGCTTGGGACATTTTGTTCCCACGTGGGGCTTTTTGTCCCCAAGCTGTTCAAACGTTGTGATGATTATAATTTCTTCACTTTCGCCGCGACCGCATCGCCGACATCAGACGTGCCCGATTTTCCACCTAGGTCATAAGTGCGGACTTTGCCATCTTTGAGAACTTCGATGACAGCTCGCTCGACTTTGTCAGCCGCCTTCTGCTCACCCAAATGCTCGAGCATCATCTGCCCAGCCAAAATCGTCGCGAGCGGGTTCGCCACGTTTTTGCCCGCGTGCTTGGGCGCAGACCCGTGGATGGGCTCGAACATGCTCACGCCCTCGGGATTGATGTTGCCCCCCGGCGCGAGCCCCAGGCCGCCTTGAATCATCGCCCCGAGGTCCGTTATGATGTCGCCAAACATGTTGGGCGTGACGACGACTTGGTACCACTCGGGATTTTTGATGAACCACATCGTTATCGCATCGACGAAAGCGAACTCCGTCTCTATCTCCGGGTAGTCCTTCGCGACCCGCTCGAAGACCTCGCGCCACAGGCTGTAGACATGGGTCAGCACGTTCGCTTTATCGACAGATGTCACGCGCTTTTTGCCCTTCTTTCGCGCGAGTTCGAACGCGTAACGTATGGCGCGTTCCGATCCCTTCCGGCTGACGACCCCTATCTGGTAAGCTATCTCATCCCGATCCACATCCAGGTCGAGGCCGAATTTCGCCTTGTAGATCGAGCGCACCACCTCAAGTTCGGCTCGCGAGCGGCCCTTTGCCCTGCCGCCTATTCCGATGTAAAAGTCCTCTGTGTTCTCGCGCACGACGTAGAAATTGACGTGCTCCGGGCCCTTGTC
>Ga0210017_1000677_pt1 | contig 29262 bp, 28 predicted proteins | sample CryGeyCG2014_020_FD_183966 | JGI IMG/M metagenome (GOLD analysis project Ga0210017, IMG submission 183966) | Groundwater microbial communities from aquifer - Crystal Geyser CG08_land_8/20/14_0.20 (SPAdes) (version 2) | ecosystem: Environmental > Aquatic > Deep subsurface > Groundwater | place... | reverse complement strand
CGTGTCTCCGGGCACCGTGACGGCGGTGATACCGGTGTCAGGCGGAATACCCTATGTTTACAACAGGGAGACAAAGGTTTTTGAGAAAGCGTCCTCGTATGTCTCAAACGACGGCGAAGTCGTTTTCAACGCTGAAAGCCCGGCGGTGTGGCTTTTTGTCACGAAGGATTCTTTCAGCGCGAAAAAAGCCGCCGGCGTTTACGCTTATCCTGTTCCCGCTACGGGCAACAGCGTAACCTTTACGAATCTCGGTTCTTCGGCGGAAATCTCCGTTTTTACCATATCCGGCAAATCTGTTATGAGAGAAAATGTCACGCCGGATCCGGTAAACGGCGAATGGGTGTGGAATTTTGACAGGATAGCGCCGGGACTCTATTTCTGGGTGGTGGACGGGGCCAGCAAGGGTATGCTGATGATAAAAAGATGAAGGCGCTGAAAATCTTTACTCTGCTTGTTTGCCTGGCCGCTGTTCTTTCGGCGGCTCCCGGCGAAAGCTGTTTTGATTTCCTGGATGTGCCTGTTTCCGCCCGTCAGGCCCTGAGCCCCCTGCAATACGCTCTGTCGTCGTCACTGGCCAATCCGGCGCTCTCCGGTGTTGAAAAAACGGAGATGGAATTTTCCTATGCCGGCTGGATGGGAAATTTGAACATAGTCTCCGCCGGTTTCGGTCAGAGGCTTTCGGATAAGTTCTCTCTTTCCGCTTACGCCGCGCTGATGAGTCTGTCTGAAACAGTGAAAGCTTATGACGAAGAGGGCATCCCCGCCGGCGTGGCGGAATACGGAAATTACAGATACGCTCTTGCGCTGAGTTTCCGGCACTCCGATGTATTGAGATTAGGGCTGGCCGTGACGGCCGCGGGAGAGGACCTTGACGGCGATGCCCATAGCGCCGTTCTGCCCTCGGCCGGTTTTGAGATCAGAGGCCGTTTCGGGTTTTTCCGTCACGCCGCGGGCATGTTTGGGGAAGTATCCGGTGAACCTGATATGCGTTTCTCAGCCTGGCACAGGGCTTCTCTGGGAAAGGTGGATTACAGCGGAGATAAGTTTTCGCCTCTTTCCGTTTCTGAGGCGGCGGTCACCGAGCGCATAGGCAATTTTGCTTTGTCACTGGGCATCCGTTCCTCGGAAACTTCAGGGTTCCGGGCGGGAGTGCAATACAGATTTGAAGATATCGTTATGGAATGCGGCTTTCTCTCGGAGTCGGAAAGCGATATTCAGGTCTCGGCCGGAATATCCTTTGAGTTTAAACCCGTGACAGTGGATTTGAGTTATCTCAGCCGCGCCGATGCCGGGACTTCCATTTTCAGCACGGTGACTTATGAATTTGATATGCCCGCTTTTGTCGGCGGTATCGCCGATAAGGCCGCGCAGAAAAGGGCAGAGGCCCGCCGCTTCGTCAGAGCGGGCAGTATAAGCGATATGGTCAGCAGTGTCTCCGACAGAGGTGAAAAGGAGGTCTGGGTCAATTTCAGCTCCGAGATTCCTTTTGAGGGCGTTTTCGTGATAACAAAAGACAATATAATCTTAGCGCGGGGAAGGGTCACGCAGCGGCTTTCCTCGGATCCCTTTATTTATGAGGGCGTGGTTATGGAGCATGAGCTTACAAAAGAATTCAAAGTCGGTGACACCGTTGCGGTGCAGCAGCAGCAGGTACTGAAATATCAGAATGAGAAAAAGAAAAGTAAGGAAGCCCTGAGCTCGGCTCTTGAACGGCGTATAGCTGAACAGGAGTCGCGCCTTAAGACAGCGGATCTGATGCGATGGGATGTTTCTTCCCAGAAAGAGATAGCCGCGCGCGTGTCCGGGTTGCGCAAGGAAGGCAATTTGGAAGAGTGCGAGGCCAAGCTCATTGTTCTGGAGAAATCGCTGACAAAACTTTTTGAAGACAACATAAAGGCGATGATTGCCGAGGCGGGGGTTCTTGCCTCCGACGCGCGGAAGGTGGGTGTCAATGTCTCATATCCGGAGTCCCTCACTCTCAGGGCCGAAGGCGCTCTCAAAAACAGGAAATATAAAGAGGCATTGTCCAGTGTTTCCGAATCGCTGAAATGGCTTCACAATATCCTCGACGAAATAGAAAACGAATGATGATGCCGGCCCCCGTGATTATTTGAAAAAAGCGCCGGAAAATGCTTTTATAAACGATGATTATAAAGACAGACAGCATAAAATTCGCCACAAAGGGGGATTTTGATATTGTGGATATCACATCCCGCCTTCAGGATGCGGTTGCCGCTTCTCTCGTAGAGGAGGGAACGGTTAATGTTTTTGCGCCCGGCGCCACGGCAGCCTTGACGGCCATAGAGTGCGAGAGCGGCCTTCTGGAAGATTTCAGGGATTTCTTTGAAAAGATCATTCCGTCGGGAGGCGATTACAAGCACAATTTGTCTCATGCCGCGAGGAACGGTCATTCCCATGTGCGCGCCTCACTCATAGGTCCGGATATGACAATTCCCGTGAGAAAGGGCAAGGCTTTTCTCGGCATCTGGCAGAGGATAGTATTCATAGACACGGACAGCGGGCCGCGTGAAAGGGAACTTGTACTCACAATAATAGGGACAGGGAAGAACGAGGGATGAATGGAGAAAGGGGATAGCGTATAGAGGTTAGGGAATTAAAGATGAAAGATGAAACTAAAAAAGTTTTTCCGGCTCTTTACTTGCTACTTACGGTTAGAAGGACGAATATATATGGCTAAATTACAGATAGCTCTTGATTTTGTGGATCTGCCGCGGGCGCTTAAAGCCGCCCGCGCGGCGGTCAAGGGAGGCGCTGACATCCTTGAGGCGGGCACGCCGCTTATCAAGAGCTGCGGCCTTGAAGCGGTGCGGGCACTCCGCGCCGAATTCAAGAACATCCCCATTGTCGCCGATATGAAAATCATGGACACCGGCCGGGCGGAAGTGGAAATAGCCGCGAAAGCCGGAGCGGGCATAGTGACGGTCTGCTCGGCCGCAGGGCTTTCAACGGTACAGGAGTGCGTGGAAGCGGGGCTCAATTACGGCGCCGAGATAATGCTTGATTTCATAGGCGAGGAAGATTACGCGGAGATAGAAAAATTTTTAGCTCTTACGGTCAACTATATAGGGATACACATTTCCATAGATGAGCAGATGCGGGGTGAAAAGGGCGGGGCTTTATTGGATAAACTTGTCAGCGTCACCAGCACACCGATTGTCATTGCCGGAGGCATCAATTCCGAGACGGCGGCCTCTTATGCCGCCCGCGGCGCCGGCACGGTAATCGTCGGCGGCGCGATAACGAAGGCCAAAAATCCCGAAGAAGAGACGAGAAAAATAAAAAAAGCGCTTCAGGAAAACACAAGCATTCCCAGCGAGTACTTCGTCAGGGTTGATGAGAAAAATATCAAAAGCGTTCTTGGAAAAGTGTCGGCGGCGAACATGTCCGACGCTCTTCACAGAGCTTTGCCGCTCAAGGGGATAAAGGCGGTCACACCGGGTAAGCACATGACGGGCCGCGCCCTGACCGTCAGGACCTATCCCGGCGACTGGGCAAAACCCGTTGAGGCGATAGACCGCGCGTCAAAGGGAGACATACTCGTAATTGATGCCGGCGGCGGAACTCCGGCGGTTTGGGGTGAGCTTGCCACTCACAGTGCTCTCCAGAAAGGCCTGGGCGGCATTGTCATACACGGCGCTGTCAGGGACACAGCGGATATAAAAAAAATGGATCTGCCGGTTTTTTCTTCCGATATCACCCCCCAGGCGGGAGAGCCCAAGGGCTTCGGAGAGATCGGCGTGCCGATTGTGATAAACGGTGTCAGGGTAAAAACCGGTGACTGGATAATAGGCGATGATGACGGTGTGCTGGTTGTTCCGAAAGAAAAAGCCGTCGAGTTTACAAACAGGGCCATGGATGTGCTGGAGAGGGAAAACAGAATAAGGGAAGAAATCAAGGAAGGTTCCACGCTGGCGTCGGTGGCGCAGCTTTTGATGTGGGAAAAACAGAAATAAGAAGGAGGGTCAGAATGAGATATCTTGTAACAGGCGGCGCGGGTTTCATAGGCTCGCACATAGTGGAGCAGCTGCTCAAAACAAAAAATGAGGTGAGAGTGCTGGATAATTTCTCGTCAGGGAAAATGAGCAATCTTCCTTTTACGAAAGGAAAGAAAAATTTTCAGCTCATCAGAGGGGACATAAGGGATGTGAGAACATGCGGGAAAGCGTGTAAGGGCGTTGACTATGTCCTGCATCAGGCGGCCCTGCGCTCGGTGCCGAAATCAATGAAGGATCCCTACGCCTACAATGATGTCAACATAAACGGCACGCTCAACATGCTCTACGCCTCGCGCGACGCGGGGGTTAAAAAATTCGTGCTGGCGTCTTCAAGCTCAATATACGGTGACACGACGAAATTCCCGCAGGAGGAGAGTGCTCTGCCGCTTCTGATTTCGCCTTACGCGCTGTCCAAACTCACGGGGGAATATTACTGCCGTATCTTCTCGGAACATTACGGCCTCGCGACGGTGGCCTTGAGGTATTTCAATGTCTTCGGCCCCCGTCAGGCGCTGGATGACGAATACGCCGTGGTGGTGCCGAAGTTCATTCATTCGGTCCTCAAGGACAGCCGGCCGCCTATTTTCGGGAACGGAAAGCAGTCACGCGATTTCACATTCGTGGAAAATGTCGTGGAAGCGAATCTCCTTGCCGCTAAAAATAAAAAGGTGTCGGGAGAGGTGTTTAATGTCGCCTGCGGGAAAGACACGACGGTGCTGGACCTCGCGCGGAAAATAAACACCATCCTCGGCAAAAACATAAAGCCGGAGCTGCTCCCGGTGCGCGCCGGCGATGTGTTCAAGACCCTTGCTTCCACGGTGAAGGTGAAGAAAAAACTCGGCTTTAAGGGCAGGGTTTCTTTTGATGAGGGTCTGAAAAAGACGGTGGAGTACTTCAAGAAAAAATATGCTTAGCGCGGACAAGCAGTTTGAGATTTTAAAATCCGGATGTACGGAGATAATAGAGGAGAAGGAGTTAAAGGATAAACTCGCGCTCGACCGCCCTCTCAACATAAAATTCGGCGCCGACCCCTCCGCCCCCGATATACACCTCGGTCATATTGTTGTGCTGGATAAACTCCGGCAGTTTGGCGAGCTCGGTCATAAGATCAAGTTTATCATCGGCGATTTTACCGCCAGAATAGGCGACCCCAGCGGCCGCAGTAAAACAAGGCCTGTCCTGTCAAAAGAACAGATAGATGAAAATTCAAAGACTTATCAGACGCAGATATTCCGTATTCTGGACAAAAAATACACGGAGGTCGTTTATAATTCCCAATGGCTTGAGAACATGGGGCTTGAAGAAATACTAAAACTCGCCGCCGCAAATACGGTATCAAGGATGCTTGAGCGCGATGATTTTAAAAAGAGGTTCAAGGAAAACACGCCGATAAGGACCTCCGAATTTCTTTACCCCCTGCTCCAGGGTTATGATTCGCTGCGCCTCAAAGCGGATGTTGAAATAGGCGGAAATGATCAGCTGTTCAATCTTCTCATGGGCCGCACCATACAGAGCCGCTACGGCCAGGCGCCTCAAGCCGTTATGACGCTTCCTCTCTTAAACGGCCTCGACGGGGTCATGAAAATGAGCAAGAGCTACGGCAATTATATAGGGCTCGACGAAAAAACGGAAGATATTTACGGCAAGGTGATGTCAGTCAGCGATGAGCTGATGTATGAATGGGCGGAAATACTCTCCTTTGTGGATAAGGATGCTGTCAAAAGCCTGAACCCCCGCGAGGCGAAGGCGGTTATGGCGCACAACATAAGCGAGTACATATGTTCCAAAGCGGATGCCGACCGCGCCCGCGACCATTTTGAAAATGTCATTGTGGGAAAAGGCGTGCCGGAGAATGTGAAAGATTTTTTCACGGCAGAAGCCGAAATGTTTCTGGGAGATCTCGTTTTCGCCTCTGGCGGCGCTCCGTCAAAGACGCGCGCGAAACAGCTCATAGAGCAGGGCGCGGTGTCGCTCTCGGGTGAGGTGATAAAAGATTTCAGGAAGAAGGTAAAAATAGAAGACGGCGCTCTGCTGAAAGCCGGTAAAAGGTTTTTTGTGAGGCTGAGGAAGGAAAAATGACCGAAGAAATAAAAGAACAGGAGCCGGAAGTCCCCGTCGAGCCGGCGGTGAAGAAAGGACTTCAGAACAATGTGGATATGGTCAGTGAGATAACGACGGAATTAAAACGCTTTTTCACTTTTGACATACTCAACTATATTCGCAAGCCCTGGAAATTGATAGGCCTTAATTTTTTCATGGGCCTTGTCAGGGGCATAGGTTTTTTTCTCGGTATGACAATAATCGGCGCTATTGTTTTCGCCATGCTGACAAAGGGCCTGCAGGCCGGAATAGAGGCCAAGATACCTCTCTTGAGCGAGTGGCTGGCGCATCTCGTGGCGATGGTGCAGGAAAATATGCAGATGCTTAAATAAGATGGCGAAATACATAACAAAAAAAGGCCAGGAAAAGCTTCTTGCAGAGCTGAGGAGATTAAAAAACGAATCTGTCCCACGCCTCAGCAAAGAGATAAACGAGGCTCTCGCCCAGGGTGACCTTTCTGAAAACGCGGAATATCATTCCGCCAAAGATGACCTGACAAATGTTCAGAAAATGATAGCAAAGCTTGAGAACGCTCTGAACTCGGCGATGGTAATAGACGAAAAAAAGATGTCTTCCGACAAAGTCTATCTTGGCGCCACCGTAGAGGTGAAAGCCTCCTCGGGCGATACGGATGAATACACCGTTGTTTCCGCTGAAGAAGCGGATCCGGTTGAGGGCCTCATATCTTCAGTCTCTCCCATAGGCCGTGCGCTTTTGGGCCGGCAGGTGGGAGAAAAAGTGACCTTTGAAACCCCCGGCGGCCAGAGACAGGTGGAGATTATCTCGATCAGAAGAGAGTGATTTTTTCTAAAAAAATTCTTCGTTCGGGAATATTTATCCTTGCAGTTTCCGCGGCGCATGCCTTTGAAATAATCAAAGTCACCGACCACACTTTCCCCGGCGGCATAATCAAGGTAACAGTGGACAGCGCCCGGAAATGCGAGGCCGAGTTCATGGGGAGGGTTTATCCGCTTTTCAGGGACGGTAAAATATCATCCGGCTATATCCCGGTCAGGCTTGATATGAGCGGCACGGTGAAGCTTGTTATCAGAGAAAAAAGATTTTTGCAAAAGGACAGGTTTGTGGAAAAAACCGTCACGATACAGGACAGGAAATTCAGGCAGTCCCGCATAGGCGTGAGAAGGGAGGATATCCCCTCTGTCACCGCGGAGAGCAGGGAGCTGATAACGCTGAATTTAGCTTCTTTCACGAAGAAAAAATACAGCGGCGTTTTTTCAGAACCTATCAAAACAAAATATGTCATATCCAGCGGCTTTGGTGTGCGCCGCGTTGACCAGCGAGGGAAAACGCTCTGGCGGCATAAGGGCGTTGATTTTGTCGCGCCCCTCGGGACGGAAGTTTTTCCTGTCGCCGCCGGTAAAGTTGTTCAGGTGCTGAATGACTCGCCTGTCCACGGGCACGCCGTTATCATAGAGCACGGCCGCGGCGTGAAGAGTTTTTACATGCATCTGAATGAGACCCTCTGCGAAGAAGGCGAGATGCTCACACCTGACCGTCCCCTCGGCACGCTGGGTTCATCCGGCCTTTCCACAGGGCCGCATCTGCATTTGGGTATTTATCTTTTCGGCGTGCCGGTTGACCCGCTTTACGCCATTCAGGCACTCTAAATGGGATTATTCATACTGTGAGCATTTACAATATAAAATGTGTGCTGGACATGTAGTGCGAGGTTTTAACCTCGCCGACGGTAAAGCGACTTTGAAAGGTCGCACTACATTATGAATATGAATAATGCGCTCTAAAGGGAGGGAAAGTGATCAATGTTTTCAAAGGTTTTCTGATAGGGATAGCCAATCTGATACCCGGAGTTTCCGGCGGTACCTTCGCGCTGATACTCGGCATATACGAGAGACTCCTGAGGGATATTAACGAGATCACTTTTAAGAATCTCAAAGCTCTTTGCGTAAAAGGCCGCATCAGGGAAGCCTTTAACAATCTGGATGGAGTGTTTATCATAACTCTCGGCGCAGGCGCCTTTCTTTCCATCGTGTCGCTGGCCCCGGTCATAGACTGGTGCCTGAAGAACCAGCCCGCCGTCACGCTCTCTTTTTTCGCAGGGCTCATCATCCCCGCTCTCGCCCTGCCGCTGGGCCGGGTCAAAGACCGGACCTTCAAAAACGCGCTTTTCGCTCTGCCGGGAATGGCCATTGTTCTTTTTATCTATCTCTGGGGGCCGGCGGGTTCTCAGGGAGATTTTTCTCTCATCACGGTGTTTTTAAGCGGCGCGCTTGCCACCTCCGCGATGCTCCTTCCGGGCATAAGCGGCTCCTTTATTCTGCTGGTCATGGGGATATACGGGACTGTTATAGGTCACATCAAAACTTTTTTTTCAGTATTTAATTTTCCGTCTTTTGTTTTTCTCTCGGTTTTCGCCATCGGTTGTGTTTTCGGAATCGTGGCCGCCGCCCGTCTCATTAAATATCTTTTTGAGAAATATAAAGACAGAACGCTTTTTTTTCTTGTGGGCCTTATACTGGGTTCACTGACGGTTCTCTGGCCCTTCAAGGATTATTCTTTTCAGGAAGGGAGTAAAGTCAAAACGAGCATCACCGCGGCGAAAAACACCCTCCCTTCCTCGTCGCGAGAGGCCGCCTATCCTTCGCTTTTTTTCGGTCTCGGCCTGCTTGCCGCCGTCATGCTCAACAGAATAGAAAAAAAGAAAGAAGAATGATTGATTTTCACACTCATGCTTTTCCGGATCACATCGCCCCCGAAGCGCTGAAGACGCTCTCCAAAAACAAATCCATTCCGTATTACAGCGACGGCACGGTTTCGGGCCTGCTCGGCTCCATGGACGCGGCCGGGATAGACAGATCCGTGGTGCTTTCCATAGCCACAAAGCCCTCTCAGACGCGCAACATAATAGACTGGTGCCTCAAAATAAAAAGCGGCAGGCTCATACCTTTCGCGAGTGTTCATCCGTCAAACGGCGATTATAAGGAAATCATAGCGAGAATCAGGGGCGAAGGCATCCCGGGTATCAAGCTCCATCCCATGTATCAGGATTTCAAATCCGACGACGAAAAGATGTTTCCCCTTTATGAGATGATAGGCGCTTCGGGATTGATACTGCTCATTCATTCCGGCAAAGACATAGCTTTTCCCGACGATGACAGGGCGGCTGTGGGCCGCATACTCAGAGTCAGGGAGAAATTCCCGGCGCTGAAAATTGTCGCCGCGCACACCGGCGGCTGGCGGAGCTGGAAGGAAGTCTATGAGCAGCTTGCGGGCAAAGACATTTATTTTGACATTTCAATGACATCCTCTTACATAAAGAGTCCGGAGCTGTTTCATGATATAATAAAAAAGCACAGCCCCGACAGACTCCTTTTTGGCACGGACTCGCCATGGGCGGACCAGAAAAAAGAAGCCGGGCTGCTTGAGACAATTGATATAGACAGAGACGCAAAAGATAAGATAAAATTCAAAAACGCGCTGGAGCTTTTAAGCTGAGCGCCGCGCGGAGAGAATCCGTTAGCATTATAGCTGTTCACCGGCGAAGGAGGTGCTGTGAGGGATTTGTCAATTATATTTTCCGGAGAGCCTTTTTCAAAACTTAGCGGAAAGGGCCGCGAGTTTTTCAGGGAGCATGTCAAGATAATATCATCGCGCAAGGGTAAGCGCCTTATCAAAGAAGGGGACAAGGGAGACACAGTGTATTTTCTTCTTGAGGGCTGCTGCGGCGTACTGCTGGACACCCCGAAGGGGAAACTGCCTGTCGCGCATCTTTATCCTCCGGATTTTTTCGGTGAACTTGCCGTGCTGGATGAATTTGTGTCCGGCATGAAGAGAACGGCGACAGTTGAGAATCTCACCGATATCGCGGCGGCCGCGATGAAGGCCGCTGATTTCAAGGAATTGTGCGCCGCCGAAACTGATGTGATAGGGAGTATAGATAAACTTTACCGCAAACGCCGCGGTGAACTTGATGAGATCAGGGAGAGGATAAAAAATATCTGAGACGCGATGGAATGGAAGAAAATAGCCGACGGCCTTCTGGCCGGAGAAAAAAAAGCGCAGGTGAGGAGCTTAAAGGTTCCGGATTCTTCCGGCACATGGCGGCGCTACAGGGTTAGCACAGTTTGGGAGCTCGGGGCGGAGAAATTCAGCATTGTTCCCGCTGAGGCCAGGCTCGTGAAGGACGAGGGAAACAGCATAGGCCTGCGCATAAGCGGCAAGGATTCCGGCCTCGTCAAAATAGGCAAGAACCTCGGCGTTCAGCAGCAGATTCTCACAAGCTTCAACGCCGTCAGCAAAAAGGTCGCCGAGCGCCTGACAAAAGGCATGGGCCTTGAATTTTACGAGGAAGAAGAGCGCATTCTCGCCAAAGAGCGCGGCAGCGAATAAACACTTTTCCCCCGCCGGCGTATTCGCGGGGCTTGTTGCCTTAAAAGTAAAATTTGATAGAATACGGCAATCGGGGTGTGGCCCAGTTGGCTAGGGCACTTGACTGGGGGTCAAGGGGTCGTCGGTTCGAGTCCGGCCACCCCGATAATCTCAAACTTTTATTCCGGGACAATACATCAATTACAGGTTTTCTTGTTTGAAGAAAAGAAATTTTGGTACCCCCACGGGGAGTCGAACCCCGACTGCCACCTTGAAAGAGTGGTGACCTAACCGTTAGTCCATGGGGGCACAAAAAAATATGCCTGGCGCCAAGCCATAATATCAATTATGAGCCCGGATGGAATCGAACCATCGACACCTGCCTTAAAAGGGCAGTGCTCTACCGATTGAGCTACGGGCCCATGGCGCATATATTATCTTTATTCGGCCTTTTTTGTCAAACTTTTTTTACAACTTTTTTTAGGGCGTTTACTCAAAGCTTTCGCCGCAGGAGGGGCATTTTTTGTCGTGCGCGCCGACCATAGCGCCGCACTCCGAGCATTTGAATTTTGCCGCGGCGCCGGCTTTTGCGCTTGTGCTTTTTGTGTGTTTCTTATCCCGAGTCGTTTCCTGTTCGCTGAGTTTTTTTTCGAGTGAGGCGTTTAATTTTTCCAGAGTCTCGTTCTTCTGTATCGCCGCCATCAGGGCGTCGGCGGTTTTATCCGAGTCCCCGGAGCGCCTGCGCAAATTGTCTATTTTATCGCGGAGGGTGTTTTTCTCTTTTTCAAGAAGCTCTACAGTTTTTTGCAGCGCCGCCAATTTTTTATTTTCTTTTTTCAGCGATTCTATTTCGGTGTTCAGTTCATCCGTCTTTTCTTTCTGCTGCCTGCTCTCCTCGGCGAGCTCTTTCTCTCTGGCGAACATGGCGGCCTTTATCTGGGCGGCGCTTTTTTTGAGAGTCTCGGCGTTCTCGTTCGCCGCGTTGATGAGATTGTTTTTCTCATCAAGCGCGCGGGAAAGATTCGCTTTATTCGCGTCAAGGAGCCCCATCTCTTTTGTTAATTCTTTAATCCGCGTGTCTTTATTATCTTTTTCCGCGGTGAGGAGCTCCATCTCTTTTTTAAATTCTTTAATCCTCGCGTCTTTCTCATTCTTGTCAGCAGCGAGCGCTTCTATTGTTTTTTGCTGTTTCTCAAGGTTCGCCTGCAGGGTCTTTAGCTCTTTTGTCTTTATATTTTTTACGGAAAGCTCGCCGGAGAGAGATTCTTTCTGTTTTTCGAGAGAGGATATTTCTTTTTTCAGTTCTTCTATCTGCCCGTCTTTGCCTTCATCCGCCGTGAGAAGAGTCGCGGCCGCTTTCCGGCTTTCGGCGAGAGCCCTGTCTTTGAGGAGCAGCTCTTCTCTAAGACTTTTGATTTCTTCTTCAAGCTGTTTTGTCATGGTGGCGTTTTTGTGTATGTGTTCATCCAGCTCCGCTTGGAGTTTTTTCGTGTTTTTCAGGTAGTCTTCGCGCGATTTGTCAAAAAGTTCTTTTTCCGTCTGGAACTGTTTCTCAAATTCCGCCTGTTTGGCGGTCACGACATTATCCAGCATATTTCTTTTCGCGTCAAGTTCTTTTGTCACTTCGGCTATGCGCTCTTTTTCCATTTCCAGCGCCTGGAATTCGTCTTTGAGCTGGTTTTTGATTTCGGACGAGTGCTTCTCCATGTAATTGCGCACGGCCCTGATCTCAATGCCCTTTATGCGGATATCGTCCAGCAGTTTATTCTGTGTTTTCTGGAATTCTGTTTTTTCAGCGGCGATATCGTCGCGGAGTTTTGAGAGCTGACGGGAGAGCACATCTTTTTGCAGGTTCAGAATCTCAACCTGTTTCCGCAGCGATAATTTTTCCTGATCTTCCATATAATAATCCTTTAAGAGCCCCGCGGCACATTATCCCGCGGCTACATCGTTTATATGGTAACAAATTTAGCTCAAAAACAACACCGCGCGCAGTAAATACTGAAATTTTAACATTTGTGAGTAGGAGGGGTTTTCTAACCCCGATAGATAATATCGGGACAGCGAACCAAACGCAGGCTAAAGCCTGCGGCTACAACATATCGGGACTGGAAAGTCCCTCCTACAAAGATTCCTCGGCTTTGCCTCGGAATGACAGGAAAGTCCCTCCGGCATGACAGAATATTAAGGACGTCCCCTTTTTCCTACCTCGGCTTTGCCTCGGAATGACAGGAAAGTCCCTCCGGCATGACAGAATATTAAGGATGTCCCCTTTTTTCCCTTTTTCCTTTTTCTGAGGAATCAGCCTATTATAAGTTCGTCCGGGCCGGATGATTCCGCCAGGGCCTTGAGCTTGCCGCGGAGTGTCTCGTCAAGCTCGGAGCTGTTGAGTTTGAGAAGCGCTTTTTTGAGGAGCTCCGCGTTCTCGGGGTCCGCGTTTTTCATGACTTCGCCGGCTATGCCAATGCTCTTTTCAGGAGGCATCAATTGTATTAAACGGCAGAACATCTTTATACCGTCGGGAACTTTGAGCGTTTCCTGCTCAAGCAGCCTGACGGCTTCATCGGCGCTGTATTTGTGCATGGTTTTTATCGCCCGTATTTTCAGCTCTATGTCGGGATCGTTCAGAAAGGGCTCAAGGAGTTTTTGGGCCACGCCGCTCTCTGTGCTGTCTTCGCTGGAGAGCTCTGCCTCTATTATGTCAATGCTTTCGTATTTTGTGTCATTTTCGTAACCGGCCAGAGGGATTCTTAGTGCTTTTTTCTTGTGGGCTATTGCGGGGCCCGTATTTTTTGCGGCCAGGCCGAGCAGATGATGCCTGTTTACGGCGAAACGCGCGATCAGAAAAGCCGCGAGCACAAGCAGAGCCGCGGCGCCGAAGACGGCAATAGCCGTCATCAGAAATGTCCGCTTAATATTTTCCATACCGTGAGATATACTGGCGCTTAGAACGCCGGCTGTTTCCCGCATCGCTTCTTCCGAGATTCCTGTTTCCGCGGCGGATTTCTTTTCTATGGCGGCGGCGAGTTTTTCAAGTTTCCGTATCAGCTCAAGCTGTTGTTTGAGATAGGCGCCGGCGGCCGGATCCGGTGCCGGAGCAGGCTTCGCCCCGGGCGGCGTAGCGGCGGGTTTGATTTCTTTTTCCGGAATTAGCGCCGGCGCGGGATAATAACCGAGGTCTTTCACCGTCGCGACCAGCTCTTTCAGCGTGAGATCGTCGGGGGAGAGGCTAAGCGCGCGGCTGAAGGCGTACGCGGCGGCGTTATAGTTTTCCTTAAAACTCATGTCCAGACCGAGTTCGGTGAGATAGCGGACCAGAGCCGTTTTTGCGCTTTCGCTTCCGCTCTTAGCGTATTCTTCTTCCGCAACCGCCACGGCCCCGGCGAAATCCCCCTGTTTATAGAGTGTTTCCGCTCTTTCGTTCGCGAAGGCCGGCTGAATAAGCGGCGCGATAAAAATGGCGATGGCCGCGGCTGTGGACTTGAGTCTGGATGAATCAGTCACTGAATATCTCGGCTATTTTCGCGCGCAGGTCTTTCATGAAAAAAGGTTTTTCAAAAACCGCCTTCACCTGAGAGGCGCCCGCGCCTATGAGTTTTGTTATGGCGGTTTTGCCGGTCATTATGATAATGGGTATTTCCGCCGTTTCCGGATTCCCGGCGAGTTTCCCTATTGTTGTTATGCCCTCCTGTCCGGGCATAATCATATCCAATATTATCAGGTCGGGTATATGGGCTTCGGCAAGCTCCTGACCGACAAGGCCGTTTTCGGCCTCAAGCACCGCAAAACCCTCATTTGATAGCACGCTCTTCAGCAGCATGCGGATTTCGGTAGAGTCGTCACAGACGAGAACGGTTTTTACCGCTATTTTTTTTGCCATTTTATGGTTTTCTCCTAAATCAAAACGCCGACGGCGGCAACGCGCTGCCGGGCCGCGGCGATTTTTCCTCTGCTGAAATCCAAGTCCAATTTTATATAAACTCATTTTACAAGTCAAATGGATTTGATATAATAAAAAAAGGGGGACGGAGGAAAGTCCGACTTTCCTCCGTCCCCCTTTTTTCTGTTTTGTGTTTTGGGAAGCTTATTATGAAACAAATAAAAATAAAAATCGGGGAAGGTGAAAAGCTTGTCGCTTCTCTTGAGAAGAGACTGGCGGAAATGGGCGTAAAGGAAGCCGTTATAGTTTCCTGTGTGGGGGCTCTTATGGATTTTGACCTCGTCACCATTCGTCAGGATTCTGATAAGATCCCGCCGGATCATTATCAGAAACACTTTGATATGAAAGCCGAACTCTTGGGAAACGGCAGTGTCACAGACGGCGCCGCGCATCTGCATGTGGTGTGCGGACTTGACGGCGGCAAGGCGGCCGCCGGCCACCTGGTTGAAGGAACTGTGACATATTTCGCCCAGATAATATTGTTAACGGAGGTGTGAGCTTATGAAAGAGTCCAAAAAGGTTTTTTCAAAAAAAATAAGTGTGGACTATGCTCCCGCGATGAAGGATTCCATAGGCGCGGAGGGCCTCAGCTCCGCCGATTTGAGGAAAATCGCTCCCACGGTGAGAGCCGCCGTAAAAAAACTTAACGCGCGGCGTAAATCCGGCGAAGTGGGCTTTGCGGAACTCCCGGGTGATTTGAAAAACGCCTCTGCCATCATCAGATACGCCGATAAGCTCAAAGGCAAATGCGGATGTTTCGTCGTTCTCGGCATAGGAGGAAGCGCGCTCGGTCCCCGGGCACTCATAGACGCCCTCACCCCGGCTTTTTACAATTTGAGAGATGCCGCTGGACGGGGCGGCCGGCCGCGTGTCATCATCGCCGACAACATCTCGCCTGAATTTGTGCAATCGGTTTTTGATATAGCGCCTCTTTCAAACACGGTTTTCAATGTCATCACGAAATCCGGCACCACGAGCGAAACCCTTTCGGTTTTTGCCGCGGCCCTCAAAGGCCTGAAAAAGAAGAGCGGCAAATCATGGAAAAAACATGTGGTGATAACGACGGACCCGGAAAAGGGCTTTTTGCGCGGGTTCGCGCGGGAACACGGCATTGATTCTTTTCCCATACCCGCCAATGTGGGGGGGCGTTTCAGCGCCCTGTCTTCGGTGGGGCTGCTGCCGGCGGCCGTGGCCGGGATAGATATCAAAAAACTTCTTAAAGGCGCCTCTGACGCCGAAAGAATATGTTTCGGCGAAGAGCTGCTGTCAAATCCCGCCGCTCTTTACGCGGCGGTGCATTATCTCTTCTATAAAAAAGGCCGCCGCATCAATGTGTTCATGCCCTACGAGGAAAAGCTCGCCACGATGAGCGACTGGTTCGCGCAGCTCTGGGCGGAGTCTCTGGGCAAGCGCGAAGACAGGAAAGGAAAAAATATTTTCGTGGGTCCGACACCCGTGAAGGCCAAGGGCGTAACCGACCAGCATTCGCAGCTCCAGCTCTACACCGAGGGCCCGCAGGATAAAGTTGTCACGCTTTTGTCGGTGGATGATATCGGCTCGTTCATGGTGCCGGATTTCGGGGATTTCGTTTTCGCCGGAAGGGACATCGCCGAACTCTTCAAGGCCGAGGAAGCGGGGACGGCTCTATCTCTTCTTGAGGCCGGGCGGCCCGTTGTTACAATAAAAATGCCGGCGGTGTCGGCCGGACATGTGGGCGCTCTGATGATGATGCTTGAGGCGGCCACGGCCATATACGGCGAGATGCTGGGTATCAACACCTTTGACCAGCCGGGCGTGGAATACGGCAAGATCATCGCTAAAAAGATCCTCGCGGGCGATTTCCGCCTTGACTCCGGAAAAGCAAAAAAATACCGTGTCTGAGATAAAACGATACAGCAAAGGCGCTCACAGTTTTGTGAAATGGGACAAGAACACCAAGGAGGTAAAGAAGATGAACCGCGAAGAAAGGAAGCTCCAGATAGAAATAGACAAGGATATACAGAAAGGCGTTTACGCGAACATGGCTATGATAAGCCACACAAAAGAGGAGATCGTTTTTGATTTCGCTTTTCTTCAGCCCCAGCAGCCCCGGGCTTCCGTCGCCAGCAGAGTGATAATGAGTCCCGCGCACGCCAAAAGATTCGTGCAGGCCGCCGCCGAGAACCTGAAAAGATACGAGAGTTCTTTCGGGGAAGTTGCACCTTCCAAAGAGAGCAAAATAGGCTTCTGATGGTATTCATACAATGGCTGGCTGTTGTTATGTGGGCGAAACTTATATACTATCTCTCAGATATCCCGGGAATAGATATGGGCCTGGGCATCTGGGATTTTTTTGTCAGGAAGTCGGCTCATGTGTTTGAGTTCGCTTATCTGACAGCGCTCATATATCTGGCGCTTGGAAATTCTGGCCGCGTCCGCTTGAGCCGCCGGGCTCTGGCGCTGATATCGGGCGTGGCGGCTTTCATCTATGCCGCCAGCGATGAGATTCATCAGTTTTATGTGCCTAACAGACACGGCAGCGCGGTTGATGTGGCGATAGACCTTCTGGGAATATTGATTGTGTGCCGGCTGATATTATGTAAGGATATTTTTCCGCATGTTCGCGGAATGACGAGGGGAGGTATGGCTAAGTGAAAGGACGACGAAGAAAGCTTGCTAAAGTTAAAAGACATAAGCTGAAAAAAAGACGCAAAGCAATGCGTCACAAAGCGAAATAAAGGTTTGACAGGCCCCGCCGCGGCGAAGACGGCAGCATCAGTGGCGCCTGCCTGCCGGCAGGGACGGGATTTTTATTGAAAACCGATATTATATTCATTGACGGAGAGGGCGAATCGCCGGAACCTGCCTGCGCGCCAGGGGCGTTTCGAGAGGCAGGAATTTCCGGTTGCGGTAAAACATCTTTTCTGCTGGAAAAATTCCATGAGCTGATCTCTTCCGGCACGGATGTTTCAAGGATACTCGTCCTCTGTCCCCTGTCCGTCAAGGAGCGTTTCATTGAAGCGGCTTTGTCCGGACGCGGATGCGGTGAACTTCACATTGACAGTTTTTCCGCTTTTGCCAAATGGGCTCTGAAAAAGAACAGCCGCCAATTCACCAAATCCTGTGACTTTACCATAATTTCGGGCAAAGAAGAGGAAGTCCTGTTAAAAGAAATACTTTCGGAGAAACTTCCCGGACTTAAAAAATTTTCCTCCCTGCGGCATTTCCGCGGATTCATTTCGGAGGCCGTTGATTTCATAGATTCCTATAAGATAGACCCCTCCGCAAAGCTCGCCGCCGATGAATTCGCTCTCATATCCGAATATAACAAAAGGCTGAAGGAAAGGAATCTCTTTGACCTCAGGGATGTGGAAAAGTGCTGCCTTGAATCCGTCTCATCCGGTGTTTTCAGCGGCAGTTTTGATTATATTTTTCTTGACGGCTGGGAGGATCTTAACCGCAGGGAGACGCTAATCTTCATCAGTCTTGCGGAAAAAGCCGCCGCGCTCAAAGGCCTGTATATCGCGGGGGATGCCTCACGGGGCATATATGATTTTCTCGGCGGCGACGCTGAATGGGCGAAAAAAGCCCTTGAGGAAAAATTCGCGCCTCACAGAAAAATTCTCAGCGCGGCAACGGCGCCGGAATTTGAGGTGCTGAGATTCCTGAGCGGTTATGACAGCGCCCGGTGGATACTCTCCGGGATAAAAAAACTTATTGAATCCGGCGTGAGCCCCGGGGACATAGCCGTTATAGCCAGGGACACGGGAGACGAGATAAAGCTGCTCGAGGACATGGCCTCATCCGAAGGCGTCCCTGTGAGCTGTCCGTCGGGAGCGCCATTTTTCAAACATCCGCAGTTTCTCGCTTTTCTGTCATTTTTGTATTTTACCGAGGGGATTGACGAGCAGGTCTCTTTCGCGGATATGCTGTCGCTGCCGATTTTCGGCTTGAGCGATTCGGATATTTACAGATTCCTTGAGGGCTCGCATAAGTTGAGAAAAGGCCCCGCGGACAAAGTGGAGGGTGTGCGCAGCGCCGCGAAGAAAGCGTCCCGCGCCGCTTCACTGACGAATCCGGCCAGGATAATGGCGCTTTATTCTTTCTGCGGTTCCGAGGATCTCGCGGGAGAAGACATCATCCTGAACAGGCTCTTCGCTAAATTTTTTGAGTATGCGGAAAAATTCCACAGCATCACCGGCGGAATGGCGTTTGAAACATTCCTGTCCCTCTTAAGCGACTCTCTCTCAACTTTCGCGAGAGCCCCTTATCTCGGGGATATCCCGGCCAGCTCGAAGTTGCTGACCGTGCACGAGGCCAAGGGCGAGCATTTCAAATTCGTTTTTATTACCGGCGCCGTCTGGGGCAAATTCCCCCGGCGCTTCAGTCCCGGAGTTTATATGAAAAAGGATGAGGATGAGCAGAAACATTATGACACGGAAGAGAAAATATTCCTCAGCGCCCTCGCATCCGGCACGGAAAAAGTGTTTGTCACCTTCAGCGGCGGAGACGAGGACGAGACGCCCTCTCCCTACATAGAGGAGTTTCTCAAAGACATCCCCGTTCAATCTCTCCCCGCGCAGGATACCTTTTCCATAGAGATGGAAATGATTCCCGCCGGCGGTTCGTCTTCCTCCGTCGTCCAAAGCGGCATGTTTTTTTCCGGCCATGAGGTCGAAAAGCCGGGGATATCGGTGTCCGGCCTTGAAAGTTATATGGAATGCCCCCTGAATTTCTTCATAGAGAGGATGATATCTCTTGAAACAAAGAAGACGGAAGCGGCTCTTTGCGGGACGCTTGTCCATTACATACTTGAAAAGTTTCACGCTGAATTTCCCGCGCCCGGAGATAATGCCGCAATGTCCCGCCGGATGAAAGAGCTCACGGACGAATATTTTTCCCCGAGCGCGGTGAAGGATTTTGAAACGCTTCACTCCGCCGGATGCTGGAAGGCCTTCTTCTATTTTTTTCTGAAGAAATACGCGGAGGAAGAGAATGTGTTTAAAGTCGTAGAGAGGGAAAAGGATATCATCGTCCCCATAGAGGGCATTGAGGTCACAGGACGCATAGACCGGGTGGACGCCGTAGAGGGCGGCTTTGAGGTCATGGATTACAAGACCCGCCCCGGCTCCAAATTCAAGAAAGTGTCGCTGCGCAATCGGATAGCAAGGGGAGAGCATCTGGCTCTGCCTGTTTACGCGCGCGCCGTTGGCGGCTGTCAAAAGATTACTCTGTTCTGGATAGCCGATTATGAGAAACCCGGGGATTATCCGCAGAAGGTGACGCTGGAGCTGACGGATGAAAAAACTGTTTCGGCGCTGGAAGGTATGAACGGGAAACTCAAAGAGGCCGCGGAGAACATAAAGCGGGGCGATTTTTATCCAGCCTCAAAATGTCCCCGCCGCGGCTGTCCTCACGAGGATCTTTGCCGCAGGATCAAGGGAGCCGATATATATGAAATGTGAGCTGACGGTGGCCACCGCCGGCGCTGGCACCGGCAAGACGACCTATCTGGTGAGCGAGTTCCTTGAAAAAGTTGAGTCGCTGAAAAGCGAAGGCAGAACGCTCAAAGACGCCCTCGGGGGTGTGCTGGCCGTCACCTTTTCCAGGAAGGCCGCGGGAGAGATGAAGGAGAGGATAATCAAAAAACTGGGCGATCCCGGGATGCTCCCCTTTCTGAACATTTCCACGCTCGACGCTTTTTGCGCGGATGTGCTGAGGGCTAATCCGTCCGAAGCCGGGATAGATTCCAAATTTGAGATACTTGCGGCCGGCTCTGAGCGCATATTTTTCAGGAAGATGATAGACAAGGCAAGGAACACGCTTCCCCTGGGAATGGTGTCGCCCCTTGACCTGCGAAGCGCCGGGGAGCTCTACTCCTTTATCACGCATCTGCGGCACAGTCTTATCTCGCCGGATGACCTGAAGGATTTCCGCTGGGAGGGGGAAGGGGATTTTATTCTCTTCATCCGCGATCTTTACAAACTTTTTGAATCCGAGATGAAAAGGCGTTCGGCGCTTGATTTTCCGCAGCTCCTCCTTGAGGCTTACAGGCTGCTTGACGGAGATAAAAAGATAGGGGATGCCCTGCGTGAAAAATACAGATTTGTTTTTATAGATGAATTCCAGGACACCAGCCCCGTGCAGATGGCGCTCTTTATGAAAATAGCGCCGCCTTTTCTTTGCGTTGTCGGGGATTTCAATCAGTCCATTTACGCCTTCCGCGGCGCGACCCCCGAAAATTTATCCAGCATAAAAGAAAAGGCCTGCAAAACCAAAAAACTGTCCGTAAATTACAGGAGTGTCAAAAGCGTGCTCGCTTTCGCCAACCTGCTCGAGGACAAGCTGAAGGATTATCAGAGGCTCCGGCCCCGCGATGACGCCCCTGAGGGTGAGAAAATCCGCATAGTGACAGCGGAAAGCAGGGAGCAGGAGGCGCTTTATATGGCGCGCGAGATCAAGCGGCTGAAAAAGGAAGAAGGCCTGAAGAACAGCGATTTCGCGGTGATATTGAGGAGCCTTAAAAACTCCGTGTCAGATTATGAAAAGGTGTTCAGGGACGAGGGGATAGCTTTCCTAACGGCCTCCGGCAGAGGATTTTATGACAGGGCCGAGATAAGACAGCTTGTTTCCATACTCAAATTTCTCGCCTCGCCGGGTGATGACAGCGCATTTTTTGAATTTCTCACGAGCCCCATGATAGCTTTTACGCTTGAGGATATTTATTCTTTCGCCGCCGGAAGGAAAAGAGGCGTGTCGCTTTTTGAGGCTTTTCTTGACGCCGCTGACAAGCCGGGCAGAGAGAAAAGGGAGAGAATAAGTTTTTTTCTTAAAAACAGGAAGTTCCCCGGTAAGGTTTCCATTCACAGATATGTGATGGCGCTTATTCTGGACTGCGGCCTGACCGAATGGGTGAAGGCCGATTTCGACGGCGTTTACCGTCTGCGGGCTCTGGCGAACATAAAAAAATTTCTGGATCTGGCCCTCAATTACGAAAAAACCTCATCCGCGCCTGTGCTTTCGGAGTTCATAGAATACATCGGCGGACTGGATCAGCAGGGGGCGGTGGAATCCGACGCCGCCGTGGATTCGTCGGATTGCGTGGATATAATGACGGTGCACAAGATAAAGGGGCTTGAGCGGAAAGTGGTTTTTGTGGCGAACATAACGCCCTCACAGTTTCCCGGTCGGAATAGTTCATCCGTTCCATGGGAGATCACGGGTAAAACTATCAGACGGCGCGAAAAGAAAAAAGGCCCCGCGGGTGAGATACCCGACGAGGAATGGCGTCTTTTTTATGTGGCGATGACCCGGGCCATGGAAAGGCTTTATCTTCTGGGCCGCCCGTCCAAAGGCAAATTGAGCGCCATGCTCTCTTTATTCCTGGACGGAGAGGGGGGCTCCTTCTCACTTAAAGAGGAATTGTATCCTCTTGCCGTTCATTGCCGGGCGGAGGGGGTTTTTGAGAATAAGGGAAAGAAGAAAAAAATAATGCTCCCCGTTTTTCGCGGGCACAGGGGCTATGAATATTTTTCCGAAGAGACGGTCATTGAAACTAAAATAAAAAAGGGTTTCACCGTCTCCGAGATAAACGGCTACAGGTTTTGTCCCCTGAGATACAGAAACGATTATATACTGAGAAAAAGCTCTGCCGGAGCCTCGGATTCCGTAAAGCTGGGAAATGTCCTGCACACGGTGATAGAACATTTTGATAAAAACCGCGGCGAAGAATTTTTCAGGGAGAGCATCAGGGAGTCTCTCCCCCCGTCTCTTGCCGTCTCAGCCGGTCTCATGGCGGATAATTTCCTCTCATCCGATTTCGCCTCTCCTCCCCTTATGAGAGAAAGCTCTTTCATCCTGAAATTCAAAGACACGCATATAAGGGGCGCGATAGACCGTGTGGAAAAAAATAAAGATTCCTATGAGATATACGATTACAAGACGGGCAGAAGGATGGATGCCTCTCCTTATGATTTGCCCATGAACATCTACGCTCTCGGATGCGAATCCGTTTTCGGACTGAAACCCGTTACTAAACTGGGGCTTTTCTTTCTTGCCCCGGGCAAAATCGTTGATGTTGAGATAATGGAGCGAGCCGCGCTCCTGAAAACATTGGGCGATATAACCGGGGGAATCCGCTCGCGCGATTTCCGGCCGCGCGCGGGCTCTCACTGCAGGGCCTGCCCCTATTCCAAAACATGCGAAGCCGCGACCCTGCCTGTCCAGCAGGCAGGAAAGGGGGGAGATGATGGAATGTAATATTGAACGCAACCTGAAAGACTGCAATTGTTCTTATGAGCCCTGTTCCAGAAAAGGCAAATGCTGCGAATGCGTTAGATACCACAGGGCCATGGGGGAACTTCCCGCCTGCTATTTTAGCGACGATGTTGAAAAGACTTTTGACCGCAGCATAGCGAGGTTCATTAAAAGCCGGAAATAAGCCGTTTTTTACCGGCAATCCCGGGAGTATCGACATTTGCCGGGAATCCCCCGGGAATATTTGCCTACACCGGAGACATTTCATATAATCGCAGTGCTATGAAAACATATAATGCGCCTAAAGGGACAAGGGATATTGCCGGCGAAGAAGCCGCGAGATTTTCCCGCGTTTCGCGGATTTTTGAAGAGTCCGCGAGGCTCTACGGCTATGGCCTCATCAACACGCCGATTTTTGAGGACACCGCTCTTTTTGAACGGACCATAGGGGGAGCCAGTGACATCGTGCAGAAGCAGATGTATACATTTTTAGATAAAGCGGACCGTTCCCTGACCCTGCGTCCGGAAGGTACGGCGCCCGTCGCGCGCGCGGCCATAGCCGGAGGCCTTTTGCGTCCTCTTCCCTGCCGTCTTTATTATTCGGGGGCGATGTTCCGTTATGAAAAACCTCAAAAGGACCGTAAAAGACAATTTTTCCAGGTGGGCGCCGAATACTTCGGAGACAAGAGCGCTTTTGCCGACCTTGAGGTGATTTCCTTATGCTCGACGGTTCTTAAAAAGCTCGGACTTGACTGTGAGTTGAAGCTCAATTCCATCGGCTGTTCCAAATGCAGGAGCGGCTACGAAAAAAAATTGACGGCCTTCGCCGAAAAAAAGATAGACGGGCTCTGCGATGACTGCGGGGAGAGACTTCGCGTGAATCCTCTCAGGATACTTGACTGCAAAGTTGAATCCTGTAAAAAGATACTTGCGGAGGCTCCCGATGTGAGCGAAGCCCTGTGCCCTGAGTGCGCGGATAATTTCGGGCAGATAAAGCAGGGGCTCAGAGACAGAAAAATCAGATTTAATGAGGATGTCAAACTTGTCAGGGGCCTTGATTATTACAACGGCTGCGTTTTTGAGTTCTACGCGCAGGGCGCGAGGGACGCTGTCGCCGCCGGAGGGCGTTACGACGGCCTTGTGAAATTGCTGGGAGGAGAGGATGTGCCGGCGGCGGGATTCGCGATAGGTGTGGACAGGGTCATGCCGCTCATTGATTTCAGCGCCGACAAACCGGATTACATGCTCGTTTCCGCCGGAGCCCCCATGGATGCGCTGGCGGCTTTCGCGGATGAGATAAGAGATGCGGGGAAGGTTTGTGTGATATCCTCAAAGCCGAAACTCAAAAACGCTTTGAAAGAGGCTTCGGCGGCCTCTTTTCGTTTCGCCCTGATAATGGGAGAGGATGAGATAAAGAATATGACGGTGTCTGTCCGCGACATGGAAAAAGGCGAGCAGAAAACACTGAGCAGAAAGGAGTTTTTAGAAAGATTATGATTTCAGAAAATTTGAAAGGCTTTAAATGTTTGAGATGCGGGAAAGAATTCTCGCTGAAGCAGGCGCGCTACCGGTGCCCCGGCTGCGGCGGGAATCTTGAGGCGGTGTATGATTACGCCCGAATAGGCAGAAACGCCGACGCTGTTAAAAAATCCGGCGAAAAGGGCATATACAGGTATCTGCCCTTTCTTCCTTTCGCCGACACGAAACTCACCCCGCCTCTTCTGGTCGGCGGCACGCCGCTGGTAAAAAGCGAGAGGCTTTCCTCTAAATGGGGCGTTGAACTTTTTTTTAAAGACGACACGAGGAATCCCTCGGCCTCGTTCAAGGACAGGGCAGGGGCCGTCGCTCTCACCGTTGCACGCGAGGACGGGCTGGACCGTATATCCTGCGCCTCCACCGGTAACGCCGGTTCTTCGCTGGCCTGCCTTGCCGCGAGCGTCGGGATGGATTGCATTATCTTTGTGCCCGAAAAAGCCCCTCAGGCCAAGATAGCGCAGCTCCTTCTCTTCGGCGCCAAGGTTTTTGCGGTGCGGGGCACTTACGACCAGGCCTTCGACCTTTGCGATTGCGTTTCATCGGAGCTTGGCTGTTTCAACCGCAGCACGGGCCTCAACCCCTGGACGAGGGAAGGCAAGAAAACGGTGTCTTTTGAGATAGCCGAAGATATGGGCTGGGAAGTGCCGGACTATGTTTTTGTCCCGGTGGGCGACGGCAATATAATAAGCGGCGTGTGGAAGGGCTTTCGTGAACTTTTTTACGCGGGTTTCACCCGGAGTATCCCCAGGATCGTGGCGGTGCAGTCTAAAAACTCCGATTCCGTCCATAAAACCCTTGAAAAATACAAAGGCAAAGATGTGTCGCCCGAAGAGATTGAGATAGTGAAAGTCAGCGCCACCACGATCGCCGATTCCATAAGTGTGGATGTGCCCCGCGACGGGCTGGCCGCCGTACGGGCTGTGCGTGAGACGGACGGTTTTTCGGTGGAGATAAGCGATGAGGCGATCATATCGGCCATAAAAGAGATATCCTCAAACACAGGACTGTTTCCGGAGCCGGCCGGCGCGACGGCATACGCCGGACTCAAAAAAGCTCTTGAAGACAGGAAGGTGAAAGCATCAAGCCGCGTGGTCTGCCTTGTGACAGGCAGCGGCCTGAAAGATGTCGCCTCCGCCCTCAAGGCGGCGGGTAAACCGGTAAGCGTTTCAACGGATAAAGATGAGACATTGGATATCCTCCGCGGAAGGTGAGCGAAATGGATGATAAAAAGGTAAAAGATGTCGCGTTGTCTCTCGGAAGCAATGTGGGGGATTCCTACCAGACACTCCTGAACAGTCTGAAAGACCTGAGCCTTTTCGTGGACGATATGAAGGTGTCAAGTTTTTACAGGACTGATCCCATGAACATGAAGTATCAGCCGGATTTTATCAATCTGGCCGTCGCCGGAAAAACGAGCGTTTCGCCCGGCGCGCTGCTTAAAAAAGTGAACAGTGTGGAGAAGAAATACGGCCGCGCCCGGGAAATAAAATACGGCCCCAGGACGCTGGACATAGACATAATCCTTTTTGGCGATGAGATCGTGAAGAGGGAGGATCTTGTTATTCCCCATCCGGAATTCCGCAAACGGCTTTTTGTGATAGAACCTCTCGCGGAGATAGTCCCGGAAATGAAAGATCCCGTTGACGGGAAAGAGCTGCACGAGATACTCAAGGAAGCCCGCGAGAGTTTCAGCGACAGGATTGAGAAATTGTGATAAGCGCTGTTTCGCCGAAAGCCGCCGCCCGCGTCTGTGACGCCGCCCGGAGCAGGGGAAAAACGATCGGGCTTGTGCCGACGATGGGGGCTCTTCACGAGGGGCATATAAAACTAATAAGCGAATGCCGCAAACAATGCTCATTTTTAGTTGTCAGCATATTCGTCAATCCCGCTCAGTTCGGCCCGAAAGAAGATTTCGCCAGTTATCCGAGGAATCTTAAAAAGGACCTGCGTATCTGCCGTGAAAACGGCGTTGACATGGTTTTTACCCCGTCGGTGAAGGATATGTATCCGCCGGATTTTGAAACCTTTATAGAGCTTGAAAAACTTCCCGGTCATCTGTGCGGACTGAAAAGGCCGGGCCATTTCAGGGGTGTGGCGACGGTGGTTTTGAAACTCTTCAATATTATAAATCCGGACATGGCCGTATTCGGCAAAAAGGATTATCAGCAGCTTACTGTGATAAAAAAAATGGCGCGGGATTTGAACCTCAGGCTCAGGATAAAGGGTGTTGAAACCGTCAGGACCGGGAGCGGTCTCGCCGTGAGTTCCAGGAACCGCTATCTTTCCGCTGATGAACTGAGACGGGCCGCGCTTTTAAGAAAGTCCCTTGAGGAGGGCCGCCTCATGGCTTCGCGCGGGGCAGCGGCCGCTGATATTAAAAAGAGGATACGGGAGATGCTCATGCCCGCCGGCGGAAAAATAGATTATGTTTACGTCTGCGACAGGGAATCTCTTGAGGATATAAAAGAGGTGAAGGGCAAAGCCCTCATAGCGCTGGCTGTGAAGATATGTCCTGCCCGTCTCATAGATAACATTGAGATACAGGGCCCCGCCAGGAGTGCGTCTAAAAAATGAGACAAAATATGAAAGAATCTAAAAGTATCGGTTATGAAAGCTAATCTGATTTTAACGAAAGAATACAAAAAATGGCTGGCGGAGCTTAAGCAGAAAGTCCGTAATACCCAACTCAAAGCCGCGGTCAAGGTCAACTCCGAAATGCTTTTGTTCTACTGGGATTTGGGCGCGGATATTGTCGCCAAGCAGGCAAAAGCAAAATGGGGTGAAGGGTTTCTTACTCAACTGAGCAAGGACTTAATGGAGGAGTTCCCCGGGATGAAAGGGTTTTCCAAGCGTAATCTTGAACTTATCCGTCAGTGGTATTTGTTTTATTCAGAAAACCGCTTAATAAGCCAACAGCCTGTTGGCCCAATTGCGAAACAGGCTGTTTCGCAATTACCGTCCGGAACAATCAAACGGCAACCTGTCGGCCAAATTGCCCTGATTCCATGGGGGCACAATATCGCCATTATTTCCAAATGCAAAAATACCGGAGAAGCGCTGTTCTATGTCAGGAACACTCTTGAGCATAACTGGAGCAGAAATGTTTTAGTGCATCAGATAGAAAGCGGCCTCTACAAGCGCGAGGGAAAATCGCTTACTAATTTTGCGATTACCCTGCCAAAGCCCCAGTCCGACCTGGCGCAACAGACACTCAAGAATCCGTATATTTTTGATTTTCTTTCAATACTGAAAGACAGAGTAATGGTGAAAAGGATATTGCGGCAGTGTGGGTATCCGCCGGATAAAACAAAAATGGCAACAGAATTGGTACCTGAGAAGGCAAATTATGATTTACTGTGATTGTGCGGGGCAGGGATAAAATGAATATAGGGAAAGAGTCTATAGGATTTGAAAGCAAGCTCTGGCTGGCGGCGGATAAGATGCGCAATAATATGGATGCCGCTGAATACAAGCATGTTGTTCTCGGGCTGATTTTCCTGAAATATATTTCTGATGTGTTTGAAGAAAAACACGAGATACTGCAAAAAGAATATTCTGATCCCAAAAGTAGGAATTACATCAAAAACCAGCAGGAACGCTATTCAACGCTTAATGACCCGGACGAATACAGGGCGGACAATGTTTTCTGGGTGCCGGCGATAGCCCGATGGGAGCATCTGCAAAAAAGAGCCAAACAGCCGGATATTGGAAAACATATTGATGATGCTATGGATGCCATTGAAAAGGATAATCCGAAGCTAAAAGGCGTCTTGCCAAAGAATTATGCCCGTCAGGGATTGGATAAGCAGAGATTGGGAGAGCTTATAGATTTAATAGGCAGTATCGGCTTAGGCGGAAAAGACGCGAAAAGTAAAGATATATTGGGACGCGTGTATGAGTATTTCCTTGGGATGTTTGCCGACGCCGAAGGTAAAAGAGGCGGGCAGTTTTATACCACAAGATGCGTGGTGCAGCTTCTGGTTAAAATGATAGAGCCGTACAAAGGCCGTGTTTTTGACCCCTGCTGCGGTTCGGGCGGGATGTTTGTGCAGAGCGAAAAGTTTGTTGAAGAAAGCGGCGGTAAGCTGAGGGATATTGCCGTCTATGGACAGGAATCAAATCAGACCACTTATAAATTGTGCGTGATGAATCTGGCTATCAGGGGCATTGAGGCCGATATTAAATGGAACAATGAAGGGAGTTTTCATCGAGACGCCCACCCCGAGTTGAAGGCTGATTTTATTCTGGCTAATCCGCCGTTTAACATGAAAGAATGGGGCGGAGAAAGTCTGAAAGATGATAAGCGCTGGAAATATGGAGCGCCTCCGGCAGGAAATGCTAACTACGCCTGGATCCAGCATTTTATATATCATCTCGCCCCAACCGGAATCGCGGGTTTTGTTATGGCTAATGGATCCCTCAGCTCAAATACTTCAGGAGAAGGGGATATTAGAAAAAACATAGTAGAGGCCGGAATCCTTGACTGTATCGTGGCTCTCCCCGGGCAATTATTTTACAACACAATGATTCCGGTTTGCCTGTGGTTTATTTCAAGAGACAAGAAAAATAACAGATTCAGAAACAGAAAAGATGAAACACTTTTCATTGACGCAAGAGAATCTGGCGAGATGATAGACCGCAGGCATAAAGAGCTGACTGTCGAAGATATTCAAAAGATTTCCGATACTTACCATAATTGGCGGAACCTGCCTGCCGAAGCTGCGGCGCAGGCAGGCAAAGACGGAAAATATGAAGATGTTCCGGGATTCTGCAAGTCAGCGACGCTTGAAGAAATAAGGAAACACGGGCATATTTTGACGCCCGGAAGATATGTCGGGCTTGAGGAAGAAGAGGACGATGGTATTGAGTTTGAAGCAAAGATGAAAAAGCTGACATCTGAATTAAAAGAACAGTTCAAAGAATCCAAAAAACTGGAAGCGGAAATCAAAAAAAATCTAAAAGGTATCGGTTATGAAATCTAAGAAAAAATCAAAAACAAATAGTTTGGTTTTGAAAAAGATGCCCTCGCAGGGAGTCTATGTCCGCATACGAAAAATAATAGAAGACGCGCGCGGAAATATTGCAAGG
>Ga0210017_1000676_pt1 | contig 29271 bp, 30 predicted proteins | sample CryGeyCG2014_020_FD_183966 | JGI IMG/M metagenome (GOLD analysis project Ga0210017, IMG submission 183966) | Groundwater microbial communities from aquifer - Crystal Geyser CG08_land_8/20/14_0.20 (SPAdes) (version 2) | ecosystem: Environmental > Aquatic > Deep subsurface > Groundwater | place... | reverse complement strand
GCATTGAGGTTCCGGCTGCCTCACCTGGCTACTCTGCATACTACAGAAGTTCCGTACATTTTCCTGGCGGAGTCGCTGGTAAATTTAGGGGACACTGTTGTGCGCCGCGGCAAGGTTTTAGTGCATAAGCCCGCGATTATACTTCCGGGAAACCTGCCACAATTTGAGGGTTTTGGATTTGAGGATAATTTGAACGTAAATGAAGAAACACTAAAGACATTTTTTCTGGTAAGGGGTATTTCATTTCCATCTTTAAAATTCAAAAATGAAACTTCAAAGGTGGATGTTTATGAAGGTTCGCTACAAAAAGCAATAGAGCATTTTAAGGATAAACTGGAAAGGTCCGAAGATGTGCATGTCGGTTTAATCGTAGGTACTGCAGATTGCTGGCAGTTTTCTATAATTATTTATGCAGGGATGCTTATGGCTAAATCCGTAGATTCTGATTTGAAATTGTTTGAGGAAAAATTAAAAAAATGGCAGAACGATTAATAGTGGACACACTGGAAAAGGAACTTCAATGGGTGAAGTAGAATGGGACAGGAGATTAAAAAAATTTATTTTTGTGGACCTGGCACTTGCGCTGCTTTCTGTTTTTTTTCGGTACGCTGGTTGTTATAAAAATTTTTCCCCGTATACTATTTTTAAATCCGTGGTTGTCTCTTCCGGGTGCGATAATCTGTGCTGTGAAACCGATTTACGTTTTCTGGTTTAAGGATGAGTTTCCTGAAAATGCCCACACTGAAAAAGGAATCGGTTGGACCAGGCGCACCAGAAAATTCATACTTTTTGACGAAAAAATGGCCCAGGGGTCACTCGCTCTTTTTGTAGTAACGCTTGCAAAGTATTATCCAGAGGTATTCAGTATGAGCCTGTGGCTTTCGATTCCGCTGACGATAATATGTGCCTATTACCCGCTGTGGGTGTTCTGGGTGAAAGATGAACCAAACAAATGAAATTATGACCTTTATGATAAATATTAAGGACAAATCTTGACAAATAGTCGTAATTGGGTTATAATACATCTAAAAGTCTATTTCATTTAATTAGCAAAATGGCTAAAAAACTGAATTGGTATATTATTGAAAATGAACTGATAAAGAAGGGCTTTACTATCTTTACCCCGAGAGACCTTCAAAGATTATTCCATACTTCTGAAGTCTCCATAAGGTTCCTTCTGCACAGATATTTTATGAAAGGAATGGTAGGCAGACTTCGCAAAGGATATTATTTTTTTCCATCTTCTCCCCCTTCCGAACTGCAGACAGCAAATGCTCTCTATCGTCCTTCATATATTTCCTTTGAATATGCACTCGCTTTTTACCATATTATTCCTGAGGCCGCATACTCTGTTACTTCGGCAACAACAAAGCCAACACGCATTTTCCAGCCTCAAAACAAGACTTACGAATATCGGACCATAAAAAAGGAAGTTTACTTTGGATATATTCCACACAGGATCGGAAACGTTGTTGTGCTTATTGCTGAACCTGAAAAAGCACTGGTGGATTATATTTATTTTGTAGCACTGGGCAAAAAAACATTAAACGAAAGGTTTTTATTTAAAGGATTACAGACAAAAAAAATTATGAAATATGCAAAAGTCTTCAAAAATAATAGGTTGCTTGAACTTTTAAGGAAAATTTTATTATGACACACCCACGACGTTTGTCTAACGAGAAACAAGGTTCTTGACCCGCCACTAATTATTGGCGGGGAAAGGTTCTTATGATTACTCTAGAGTTTTTGGAAAATGTTTCTGTAAAAAATCAAACCAACGTTGTCAATGTTATCCGTGAATATTGTCAACATCTTTTTCTGTCATATTTTTATCAAGAAGATGATTCAGAGCAAGTACTTTTTAAAGGAGGGACAGCATTAAAAATTATTCATCAGAGCCCCCGGTTTTCAGAAGACCTTGATTTTTCTGGATTCAGTATTTCGTTTAAAAAAATTGAAGATTTATTGGAAACCATTTTATCAAAAATGGAAGGTGAAGGAATTGAAACGGATATTGTTGAATCAAAAAAAACAACAGGTGGATATCTTGGAGTAATTCATTTTCAAATTTTTTCATATTCACCACAGATCCAGTTGGAGATTTCTCTAAGAAAACAAACTTCTGTTAAAGGAGCAACTGCCTTGATACATAGCGAAATCCTTCCTCCATATACTCTTATTTATCTTCCTGACCATATGTTGATAAAAGAAAAAATTAATGCATTGCTGGAGCGTCAAAAACCAAGAGATTTTTTTGATCTATATTTCATATTACGCAGCCGAATTCCAGGCGTAGAGAAAATCAGGCGAGAGGGTGGATTAAGGCATAAGATTTTAAAGATATTAGAAGAAAAGAAGATTGATTTTAAAACCGAGCTGAGTATTTTTCTACCGAGAAGTTACCATCGTCTGTTACCAGAATTTAAAACCATATTAAAAAAAGAAGTGGAAAAGTGGATGTGAAACAAAATCTGCCAGGACACAAATTATGAAAAAAGTGGTGATAATCGGCGGTGGGGCGGCAGGGATGATGGCGGCAGGCCGTGCAGCTGAATGCGGGGCAAAAGTCACTCTGCTGGAGAAGACTGATTCCCTGGGCAATAAATTGCTGATAACAGGAAAAGACAGATGCAATTTTACCAATACCGCACCGCTTAAAGAGTTCATTGCGAAATTCGGTAAAAAGGGAAGTTTTCTCTACCATGCTTTTTATAATTTTTTTAATGAAGACTTGAGAGAATTTTTTAAGAAGTTTAACGTTCCTTCAAAGGAAGAGCGAGGCGGAAGAATATTTCCACAGTCCGACAAATCTGAAGATATACAGGGAGCACTTGTTCATTATATTAAAAAATCAGGCGTAAAGATATTGTTAGGGAAAAGTGTAAAAGAAATTATCCGACGCGGCAAAAGTGTCTGTGCAGCGAAGACTAAAGACGATGAAATTATAGAATGCGACAGAGTGATTTTATGCACAGGTGGGATGTCTTATCCGGGGACAGGTTCAGCGGGAGATGGATATAGAATAGCAAAAAAATTAGGACATACCATTGTCCATCCGCGCGCTGCACTTGTGCCGCTTGACACAGTTGAAAAATGGACAAATGAATTATCTGGCTTGACGCTTGAAAACATAAGTGCTAAAGCAATGTATGGACAAAAGAAGATTTGTGAAGAATTTGGGGATATGCTCTTTACTCATTTTGGAGTTTCAGGACCGATAATACTTTCAATGAGCAAAAAGATTGCCGAAAGTCTGGAAAGTGGAAAGGTGTTTTTGCATATTGATTTAAAACCAGCGCTCAGCTTTGAAAAGTTGGATTTAAGAGTTCAAAGGGATTTTGTGAAATATTCAAACAAGGCATTCAGGAATGCCCTCGATGATTTACTCCCCAAAAGTCTGATACCTATAATTGTTAGACTTTCAAATATCCTTGAAGACAAACCTGTTCACTCGGTTACGAGAGAAGAAAGGATTAAATTGGTAACGCTGTTTAAAGACCTGAGACTTGAAGTTTCGCGTGCACATCCTATCGAGGAAGCAATTATAACAAGTGGCGGAGTGGCACTGGAAGAAGTTGACAATCATACAATGGAGTCAAGACTTGTGAAGGGATTATATTTTGCAGGTGAGATTCTTGATTTAGATGCGCCAACCGGTGGTTATAACCTCCAGATGGCATTTTCCACGGGGCGGATTGCAGGAGAAAGTGCAGCGAAAAAATGAAAAAAGAGAAGTTGAAGGAATATGTTGGAAAAAGGAATTTTGAGAAGATGCAGGAGTCGAAGTATAGGGTCATGGAGTCAATATGAAATACGGAGAAAAAGCTATTCAGGATGCGAAATTAGAATCCTGGCCTAACAAAAACCGCAAGAGGGATTATATAATAGAAATCAATTTACATGAGTTCACCTGTCTCTGTCCGAGGAGTGGGTATCCGGATTTTGCTACGATTCGTGTGGAATATATCCCTGACAGAAAAATAGTGGAGCTCAAATCTTTGAAACTTTACATAAACAAATTTCGCAATGTGTATATTTCCCACGAAGAGATAACAAATAAAATTCTTGATGACCTTATTCAAATTCTGAAACCGAGATGGATTGAGGTTACAGGCGATTTTAATCCGCGCGGAAATGTAAAGACAGTAATCACGGCACGCTATGCAAAAAAAGGTTTCAAATTTCCTGCTGTACTCAAAAACGTCAGAAAACCGCAACGAGGATAAAATGTCCGATTCAAGAAAAGAGGCAGATAAAATTTGTAAATACTTCTATGTAGACTTGTATTTCCACCCCGTATGTGGTGCGCCAGAGGATTTTAGAAATAAATGCGGCATGTTAAGTACTGAAGAAGGAATGGCAGGGTTTGGTCCTGACCTTGACGTAACCGAGATGCAAAAGTTTGTGCTTTATCGATGCGACAAATTAAAACATTTGTGTGACAGGACCGGACATTTACCATCAAAAATAGCTTTCAAATACCGCAGACAAATTGATAATGAAAATTTAGCGGCAGTAACTTACAACTTTATTGAGGATGAAATGCGGGTTCATGCAAAAATTGGTCGCAATGACCCCTGTCCGTGCGGCAGTGGTAAAAAATACAAAAATTGCTGCGGAAGATAGAGGAGAAGGGTGAGTAAGAGAGAATCACTCAACATTCCTGAATGGCTGAAGTTTAGCGGTGATAGACAAAAATCACCGGTGTATTTCATAGACATCCGTGGGAAAAATCTTAACCTCAATAATCCACAAGTTCAAAGAGAACTAAATCAGAAGCTCAAAGATGTATTCAAAAAACTTAACCCCGGTAATTTTAAGGGTCCTGGAGTCATAAAGGTGCACCCAGGAGAACCCAAGAATATTACGTATCTGCTGCCTGAACTTGTTCAAGCAGACATTTCCTTTCTTAAGGAAAAAGGGATTAATTGTGTAATCGGAGATACAACTGTAATTTACTCTGGACCACGTGGAGGGGAGAGCAACCCTGGGGGTGATGTTTCAGCCTATACGAGCGTTATAGAGCATAATCGCTGGAGCCAGAAACACACCGGAGTTCCATTCGTCATACTCGACAGGCCAATAACTTCTGTGCCGGGAGTAATTGAATTTAGCGAAGAAGAGGTATTGCGTAATATTGATTCGCCGGGATATTACCAGAACATATATATTGCTGGCGCCATTGATAAAGCAGGCGTTATTTTCAACAATGCACATCTTACACTTCATGGACTCAGCCCCCTTGCATTGTGCGTGAAAGGATTGGCAATGGGAGGAGCAGGAAGAAAGGGGAAATTACAGATACATGCAAATATTATTGTCAAGATAAATAGTGAATTGTGCAAACGCTGTGGCACCTGTGCCAAGAATTGTCCTGGTCAAGCACTGAGGTACAACAAAGAAAAAATCCCAGTTTTGATTGAAGAAAGATGTATGGGTTGCGGAGAATGTCTTTCTGTGTGTCCACAAAAAGCAATAGAGATGGTTCGTCGGGGACCAATAAAATGGGGGAAAGGAGCGGATACCTTTCCGAGGCGCCTGGCTGATTTTCTTATAACCCTGCTGAATGGAAGATGGGAAGGGCTTGTGAATGTGGGGCACCTCTACACAGTTACTGCTGATTGCGACTGTAATAACAGACCACAAAAACCAATTTTTTCTGATATAGGACTTGCTGTTTCCAGAAATCCTTTTGCACTGGATATGCTTGCCACAAGGTTATTTGAAGAACAGGCAAAAAAAGACAGGGCAAACTATAGCCTGGGCAATTATGCATTGGTATTTGAATCAGTGCGAGGCGATTATGGCATAGTAGTTGAACCTGAGGTGATTAGAGTTTAGAAAAAATGAAAAAAATTCTTTTACATATCTGTTGTGGGATTTGTGCAAGTTCTGTAGTAGAAAGATTAAGGCAGGAAGGTTTTTGTGTTTTTGGATTTTTTTATAACCCCAATATTCATCCCGAAGAAGAATATCAACGTCGCTTAGCAGTAGCAACCCAGGTGTCGCATCTTATTGGTTTTGAATTAATCGAGGGCTGCTATGATAAGGATGGTTGGTTTAAATTAGTAGATGGTTTAGAAAATGAACCAGAGGGTGGCAAGCGATGTTTAGCGTGTTTTAAAATGCGTCTTCAAGAAACACAAAAAAAGGCAAACCAGATGAATATATCTAAATTTACTACTACCCTTACGGTCAGCCCGCATAAAAATGCAGCAATAATCAATGAAATTGGCAAGACATTAGACCCAGCAGGGTTTCTTGAGCACGATTTTAAAAAGAAGGATGGTTTTCGACTAACCACCAAGTTTGCCAGAGCTCATAATCTATATCGGCAGAATTATTGTGGTTGTATATATAGCAGGAGTCAAAATGAAAACAGTATATCTTGCACTCGGGTCAAATATAGAGAATAGAAAACAGAATATTCAAAGTGCTATCGCAATGATGCGTGAAATAAAGGGTATAAAAGTATTACGCACATCGCGTCTATGTGAAACAGAACCCTGGGGATACAAAAATCAGCCTAAGTTTATCAATGCATCGGTTAAGATTAAAACCGAGTTGGCGCCCATCCAGTTATTGATGATTATCAAGGGGATTGAAAAAAAACTGGGACGCAGACCCCAAAAAATAAAATGGGGACCCAGGATTATCGACATAGATGTCCTGCTCTATGGCAAGCAGATAATAAAGAGTGGCAGGCTGCGGATTCCACACCCTGAGATGCACAAGCGGATTTTTGTTCTCAAACCTCTGGCAGAAATTGCTCCAGGAGCTGTACATCCAAAATTGAAAAAGACAGTGAAGATATTATTAAAAGAATGTAACCACGAGATTTCACAAGATTAGCACGAGAGAAGTCTAGAGAAAGTCTGGTGTAAATCTGTGTTAATCTGTGGTTAAATTATAAAGTATTGAAAAAATGAAGATTATAAGAAAAATTTCCCAGATGCAGAAATTGGCTAAAGAATTGCATAAGAAAGGCAAATCTATAGGATTTGTGCCGACAATGGGCGCATTGCACGAAGGGCACCTGAGTTTAATCAGGCGGGCGCGCAGAGAAAATGATGTTGTGGTGGTCAGCATATTCGTAAACCCCACCCAATTTGCCGGTTGCAAATTGGGTGCCCGATTCAGTCCGAAAGAAGATTATCGCAGATATCCGCGAAATCTTAAAAAAGATGCAGAACTTTGCAAGAAAGTCGGCGTTGATTATATTTTTGCTCCATCAGTCAAAGAAATATACCCTGAGGGTTATGTTGCTTATGTCGATGTCGGGGGACCACTGGCAGAAACTCTTGAAGGTAAGAGCCGTCCCGGACATTTTCGCGCAGTTGTGACAATTGTTGCTAAATTATTCAATATTGTGCAGCCTGACAGAGCATATTTTGGAGAAAAAGATTATCAGCAGTTGTTGGTTGTGAAGAGGATGGTGGCTGACCTGAATATGCCTGTAAAAATTGTTTCCTGTCCTCTTATCCGCGAGAGAGATGGTCTGGCAATGTCGTCGAGAAACGCCTATTTAAATCCGCAGGAAAGGAGATCGGCACTGGTGTTAAGAGTGCTCCACCCCACCGGGGTATCCGCCGAGGCGGGTCGGGTGGGTGCAAGGAAGATAATAAACGAAATACAAAAAACGATAAAGAAAGAAAAAACGGTGAAATTGGATTATGTTGTGGTGAGAGACGGAAAAACTCTTGAGCCGGTCAAGAGAATTAAAAAAGGTTGCGTAATTCTTTTGGCAGCAAAAGTGGGAACTACAAGATTGATAGACAATATTAAAATCTAAAAATAATGTGGTCCCTATTATAATAATTTATTATATAGTTGAAATTTATACTACTTTATGTTATAATATACCTATATAAAGCGTGAAAATACACTTTTTTTACCTGTTATCCTCGGGACCTATTTACGAAAATTTAGCAAAGTGCTAAAATTCATGATAGTTTTATTTTTTCAATTCTATGTGTAATGTGATCCAGCACTTGTTTGGAAATATACTCCGCCGGTAGTTTGAGTACATTTTTGCTTCCTGATTTGACCAGCCTTGCCGGTAAGACCAGAAGTTCTGTGCGAATAGTTTCCAGAGTAGCATTCTGGAATTGTTGTGGTAAACAAATCCGTTTGAACCAATTGACGATATTGTAAGCAAAGAGAAGTAAATGGAAATAAGACTGATTGGCTTGGAATTTGTTCGTTGGAATTTTGGCAAGCGCATAGTCTTGTTTGAGTTCTTTGATATAAATTTCTATGGCTGCTCTCCCCCGATAGAAATACCAAACATTCTCTGACTTCATGGGAAGATTGGTTACAAATACTTGATAGGCATAACGTTTCAGCGTGAAAAGAGTGAGTTGATCTGAATCTTTTTCTGGTAATGGCCGGCGGATTACCACAAAACGATGAGGCTCCTTCCACCCTAATGGTGTATAGTAGAATTCGGCTGATTCCAAGTCCTTCTTGAATTTGTGATATCGCAGCCCTGATAGCTTGTTCTTGATAGTACTGGTTATTTTTGCTACGATGGCGTAACCAGCCTTGTTGTCGTCGAGGATCTTGATGAACTTGTGATCGAAAAATCCAGAATCGGCTCGCACGCGGATGCGGTAAATATAAGGGGGAATTTTGGCCAGACATTCTTTCAAGAATTCTGCTGATCCAAATGAGGTATAGACATTCCCTGGCCTTAAAATTCCATGCCAGAATTCCCTGGTATGAGACTCGAAGCAAAGAAGGGGATGATAAGAACGCGCACCTTTCTTGTGAGGATTGTAACCTACTTCGGCTCCTTCTATGAATTTTCCATAAATGGTGTAGACTGTGGAATCGAAATCGAATAAAAGGCTGGTGTGAAGCGAAGGCAAACAAAACATCTTTAATCTTAATTGATCGTGTACTTTGTTGATTCCATGAATTGTTTTGGGTTCGATGCGCTTCAGAAAACGTCTTAGGCTGCTTGAATACGGGTAAGATTTTAAACCGACAATCTGTTGGAAAGAACCATTGCCCTGGAGAATTTTCGTTTTGCTTAAGCGATGAATGCCTGCGATTAGTGCGTAAATAATGGCTAAGACCATTTCTGTAGGATGATAACAACTGGAACGCTGGCAGAAGGAAACTTTTTTCTGTAAATACCACTTGAGTCTGAGTTTTTTGCAAAACCAGTGAATTAGAAAGATTCCACCAAAGTGGGTAAGGTGCTTTTCTCCGACGATAATTTGAATTTTTCTGAGTCCTTTTGGCATCGTACACAACCTGCACTATTAGGACGGGTTCTGCCCGACCACTTTTATAATCAATATTATAGCACATTTCCGTCGGAAATACAAGTTTTTTGTTCATTTTATTTTACCTGATTCACGCTTTATATAGGATATACTAAATTTAAGAATAAATCAGGAAGTATAACCAGTTATTGGGGGGATGGGCATGATAAAACTTGTACTTTTAAGACACGGCGAAAGCGAGTGGAATAAAGAAAACAGATTTACTGGCTGGACAGATGTTGATTTGTCGGAAAAAGGTATTCAGGAGGCAAAAAAAGCAGGCGATGTATTAAAATCTGAAGGTTTTATTTTCGATGTTGCTTTTACTTCTGTGTTAAAAAGAGCAATCAGAACTTTGTGGATTGTTCTGGATGAAATGGACTTAATGTGGATACCTGTATATAATTCCTGGAGGTTAAACGAAAGGCATTACGGTGCACTGCAAGGGTTGAATAAGTCAGAAATGGCAGAGAAATTCGGTGAGGAACAGGTGCTTATCTGGAGGAGAAGTTATGACATACAGCCTCCGGCATTAGAAAAAACAGACGAAAGATATCCGGGTAATGACCCGAGGTACAAAGACCTGGACGAAAAAGGCATCCCGCTTACCGAATGTCTTAAGGATACTGTTGCCAGATTTCTCCCATACTGGCATGAGAATATAGCACCCGTGGTAAAATCTGGTAAAAAAGTGATTATTGCAGCACATGGCAATAGCTTGAGAGCACTGGTAAAATATCTTGACAATGTTCCTGATGATAAAATAGTAAGTTTAAATATTCCAACAGGCATACCACTGGTTTACGAGCTTGACGAAGACTTAAAACCAATAAAGAATTATTATTTAGGTGACCCTGAAGAAGTGAAAAAAGCAATGGAGTCAGTTGCAAGACAGGGGAAGGCCAAATGACAGTCAACGAGCAGGAAAAACCAAAGACTATTCTGGAATGTTCTTTGAGTTATTCCCTTGGCGATGAAAGTGGACAGAAAACAGCAGGCGGAGAGGCAAGGGCAAAACTTGACAGGGATTATTTTTCAATATTGCCGCAACTCGCCGACCCATTGCTTTTTTCTTTCCGGGATATTCTGGAAATTACTGAGGAAGATTATAAAATAAATCTTATTTTAACTTCAAAAGAAAAATTGACTCTTTACAATTTAGGGTATCACTTTGAGGATTTTTCCAGGGTTCTTTTCAAATTGCGCAATGAGATGCTTATTAAAGATATGCTTATGGATGAAAAACTCAAGAAATCCATCCCAGATGCTGAGTTTTTACATAGCAATGAGAATGCGGTTGAGAAACAGAAGGGAAAATGCGAGGTGCGTTTGTATGAAACAGCATTGATAATTGTTCCTGAAAAAGGAGAAATCACAAGGATTCCTTACAGCGATATTTTGGAAATTAACGGGGAAGATTATACAATTAGCCTTTTGACAGAGTCCCGGGAAAAAATTATCTTTTCCAAAATGGGAAGGGAATTTGACCCTTTCAAGAAGGTGCTTTCTGATGCAATAAACCAGCTGTCTCTAAAGATTCAGATTTCAATCAAAGAATTGCTGCCGCAGGCAGACCCATCTGTGTTAAGAAAAGCCGGAAGACTGATGCGGGAAGGCAGGGCAGCGAAAAAATGCGAGATTGAATCGATTTCATCTGAATTGTGGAAAGCCCTGGAAAAGAAATTAGAGATCGCGGGAATGAAAGAGGAATATGAGTTTTTGAAATCTTTATCCCGGCAGGAAAAAATCTGCATCGGTTTTAAAAGAGGACTTTTAGGCGATCTAACAGGAGAGTATATCTGGTTTTTAGTTCCTGTATACAGTACAAATTCACAAGAACCAGGCAATGCAGTTGCAATGGAGGCAGCATCAGAAGAAGACAGCGGAAAAGCAACATATTTTTTCAGGATGGTATCTAGAAAAGACTACAGGAATTCCAGAAATATTGAAGACCTTGATTTAGAATCAGACAATTTTATCAAAAAAATAAATCGCTGCATGATTACTATAAACTTCAGGAGGGAACCCGTGTATCTTACTGATGAAAAACTTGAAGAGCCCCAGTATTCAAAGTATAAATTTTCCATCCGTAGACTACCAGAACTTCAGTTCCTCAGAGATTTTTTTATTGGCAGGGTAATTCATGCTTCGCCACAGCAATGGAAAAAGGATGCAGAAGATTTACTTAGATTCAACATAAACACTGAAGATGAAAAAGCGAGATGGGAAAAAGTCCGAAGCCCCGATGTGCATCGGGGTTCGGACTCCATCGGAGGAGGCTAAAAATGCCCGGATACAAGCATCCATGCCGATATTGTGAGGGATTAATTGAGAAAGATTCCAATTTTTGCCCTTTATGCGGCAAAGTAAATCCGCTGGGGCCGTTGAGATGCCCTAAATGCCGCAATCCCATAAAAGATGACTGGAAGAAATGCAGCAACTGCGGATTAATTCTTGAAACTATTTGTCCGAAATGCGGAAAGCAAACATTTTTTGGCGATTACTGCCAGAATTGCGATGCTCGTCTGACAGTCACTTGTTCAAAATGCAAAACCGAACAACCACCAATCGGGGATAAATGCATAAAATGCGGTAAATCTTTAAAATAAGAACCCTCGCTTCGCTCAGAACCTTGTTTCTCGGGAGTAAATGTCGATAAAAAGTCAAAATAAAGCCCTTTGATAAATAGGGCGGGGAGGAAAAGATGGCACTACAACCATTCACCAGAAACTTTGCGGACAACAGTACAGAAGCGGGATTTCAGTTTACATTTTTCTGCGACATCTGCAATGATGGTTATAAAACCAAGTTTATTGAATCCAGGACTTACAAGAAAAAAAGTTTTTTAAGCGGTCTGGGAAAAGCCGTATCCTTAGGGGCAACAATTCTTGGAAAATCTAATATCGGCTATCAGATCTCGAGGGGTTCAGACATTCTTTCCGAGCGTTTTCAGGGAATGACGCCGGAGTGGCATAAAGAGCATGAATCAGCTTTTGAATTTGCGCAGAATGAAGCCAAAGAACATTTTCGCCGCTGTCCCAAATGTACCAAATATGTCTGCGAAAACGACTGGAATGAACAGGCAACTCTTTGCATAGGATGTGCTCCCAGAGAATCGGTGGAAGTTGCATCTGCCAGGGCAGAAAAGATGGTAGAAGACATAAAAGCAAAAGCTGCAGGCACCACTGTCTTTACCGGAGAAGTTGACAGAAGACAAACAATTTGTCCCGAGTGTGGCAAGCCCGCAGGAGAAGGCAAGTTCTGCAATAACTGCGGTGCAACTCTCGGTTTAATTAAGTGTCCTAAGTGCGGAGCACAGAGTCCTGCCGAAACAAAGTTCTGCGGCGAGTGCGGCACAAAGTTTGAGTAAAAAGGGGACGCTTCTACTTTGTGCGCTCCAGAGCGGGCGAATATCTGGGCTGTCTTGAAGTCAGCCAGGATATTGCTGACATAAAAAAGATTGAGGGAGAAAAAAGATTGCTGTAATAATTTTGGGAGCCACGGATACATACGGATAAATTGTAGAATTAAATAGGTGAAGAAATGCTTGTACAAAAAATTAATTTCAAAAACGAAAAAGATCTCCAGGTAATCATATTACAAGAAAAGATAAAAGGAACTCCTGATATAGAAATTGGCAAGAAATATGGGGTTACCTATAGGTATATTGAGCGGCTTATTACAAAATCACAAGGAATTAATATCAGTACACTGAATATTTCTAAAAAAATAAAGACACTTTATCCGAAAGATTTTAAAGAAGAACAAACAACAGTCTGGAGTTTTAAGTCGCGGGGTAGTTGGGCAACTCACAGCGGAGAATATAGAGGCAACTGGTCGCCTTATGCAAATATAATCCAATATAATAACTCTAATGAAGGAAATTTATCATGAAAGAGGATAAATTCACTTGGAAGGATATTGTAAGAAATGTTTTATTAGAATTAGGTGGTCAAGGCCATCTTTCTGAAATCAATAAGATAGTGGAAGGATATCCTGGGGCAAAAATTAAGATTGAAAGTAATCCAACTTGGCAAGCCACAATAAGAAGGGTTGCAAGGCAATACAAAATTTTTGAACCTTTAGGGAAAGGTGTTTACAAGTTATTAGAAGAAGTCCCTATAAAAGCTGAACTACAAGAATTTACGGAAGAACCAGAAATTGATCATGGAATTGCTCAGGGAATGTTATTGACGCTGGGGAAAATTTATGGTTATGAAACTTATGCACCTCTGCATGACCAAACAATCAGGAACTTCCAGAGGAAGCCATTAAGAGACTTTGTTAGTGTAGCTAACTGCACCGATATTTTCAAAGGTCCTAATTTGTCAAAGATTAGAGAAATAGATGCACTATGGTTTGATGAAGATGATTACGGGTTGTTTCCAATTTATGCTTTTGAAGTGGAAGAAACAACAAGAGTAAAATCTGGACTGGATAGATTATTAAAGATACCAAGGAGATTCCCCACCAGATTTTTTATTATAGGATCAAGCACAAAAGAAAAAGATTTATTCAATCAATATATAAATCAAACACCATTCAGAAACTTTAAAGATAAATTTTTGTTTAGACTTTACAAAGAGTTAAAAGAACTTTACAGCTCTGCGTTGATACATAATGACTATCGAGAACAATTTGGAATCATTGAAAGGGGAAAGTAGAGGTTATGATCAAAATAATTATTGATTCCAAATATCACCGGGACCAATTTGATGATTGGCTTGCAGGTGGCAGGTTTGAACTTAAGGGTAAAACTTACTATTGGTCAGCACGAAATAGCAATCTTGGTTTTGGCTGGGAAATTGAACCTGTCTCGGAAGAGGATTGGAATATGATTCCATAGGAAGAATTTAGCAAGATTTTGGAAACCATTGAAGGTTGTCTTGTAGAGCATAAAACAGAATACAATATTACATTTAGCAATAAGTAAAATCAGGAGGATTTGTGAGATCTTATATATTTATAACCCAAGAGGGATTTACTTATCAACCTGACAGGATATCACCCGACCCAGATATTGAAAATTGTCAGGTTGTTGGTTTTGCGAAAGGGAATAACGAAAAAGAAGCATTTAAAAATCTTATCAAAGAAAATCAGTGTCTATTAGATTCAAATTTTGATGAAGTTATGTGTGTAGAATTAAAAAACGAAGATTATTATGATAAGTCTAAATATTTTCATTTGAATGATTATAAAAACAAAATACTTAATAATTGAACGCTGCTACTATTTTTATAAAGGAGGCGTAGGATATGGATGAAATTGAAGAGGAATCTATTCAGAAGAGAGCAGCAAGGTTTGAAGGAAGAATTAGGCAGTTACTTAATAAAATGGAGTTTAAGGATGTAAATGGAGGCCCAGCTTTTAAAATAGGTGGAATGCAGATCGATGTTTGTGGTGGTCATGAGAATACTCTTCTAGTAATAGAATGTTATGCCCCTACAAAAATTAAAAGTTCTATAAGAGAAAAACTTAAGGGATTTAAGGGTAGTATTCCTTCTATTCAAACCGGTATTAGGAAACACGAGATTTATGAAAAATATTCTAAGGTTAAGTATATACTCGCTGCAAAAAACATACTATTGAATGAAGAAAACAGTAAACTTGCCAAGGAATCTCCTCCGATTGAAATATGGTGGGAAGAATTTGTTGATTATTATGAGCATCTTTCAAGAACAATAAAAAAATATGCCAAATATAATTTACTTGGAGAAATGGGGATTTTGCCTCGAGTAGAAAATCAAATTAAAATACCGGCCTTTAAGATAGAATTAAGAAATAATGTTGCTTATTTATTTTTTATAGATCCAAGGAGGCTTCTTGAAGCTTCTTATGTTGCAAGAAGAGAAGTGGGCAAAGAAAAATATTACCAAAGGATATTGAAAAAGAAAAGAATCAAAGAAATAACCGATTTTGTTAATAAGAAAGGAGGGTTTTTCCCAAATAATATAATTATTTCTTTAAATGAAAAATCAAAATTTACACCTTTCAAAGAAATAGAAAGAGAAACTCAAGACTGTTGGTTAAAAGGAATGGAATTTGGGATCTTATCATTCCCATTTACTTATAGAAGTTGCTGGATAATTGATGGGCAACACAGATTATATGCTTTTTCCGACAGTACAGTAGATTCTAAAATTCCTGTTGTTGCTTTTGATAAGTTAGACACAAATAAACAAGCAAAGTTATTTATAGATATAAATGCAGAGCAAAAGACTGTAGATTCTGATCTTATATGGGACCTTCAAGGAGAAATGAGACCAACGGATGAAGAAGGTATTATATCCCGAATTGTTAAAAAATTAAACGAAGAAGACCCGTTCAAGAACAAAATATATATTCCCTTTTACGGTAAAAAGAAACCAGGGCAATTAAAGCTTTCAGGAATGTGTATTAGTATAAAGAGAAATAGATTAGTTGAAAGCGTGACAGCAGGAAACATAAAAAATCTTTTGTACGATGATGATTCAAATAAAATAGTTGAGAAAGTATCTAAAGCGCTATCCGCTTATTTTTCTATTATTAATAATAAATACGCAGAAAATGAAAAAAAGGGCTTCTTTTTCCATAATACAGGAGTTAGCGTAATGATTATTATTTTTGAAAGAATAATGTCAGCATTTTCTCAATATAGATCTAATATGCCGATTCCATCCGATATAGATAAATATTTAGGCATTACTCTTTCTTACACAAAAGATAACTACAAAGATTTGAAAGAGCTAAGACTTAAATGTACGAGTGAGGGTGGTAAAAGCGGAGTTGCTGAGGAATTTGTAGAAGCAATTAACGAGAAAAAAGATCCTTCTTTGCTTACTCTATTTGCTAAAAGCCAGCCTATGGAATATGAAAAAGAAATTATTAATTTAGAAATTAACTTGAGGGATCTAATTAAAAATAAATTAGAGATGTTATCACAAAATTGGTACACAGAAAGAGTTCCATCTAATGTGTATAATAGGGCATCAGAAAAAGCAAAACAGGAAGATAGAGATTTTTTTGAGTTTTTTACACTGGGAGATTGTAAAGTGATAATAGAGAGAAAGGATAATTGGAATCAGATTTTTAAAGATATTTTTATTGGAGAAGATAAATTTACTTCAGACAATCTTTTTTGGGGAGGATTTGATTTAATTTTAAAATTTAGAAATCCAAAAATGCACGGAAGAGGTAAAGATTGGGATACATCGCAAAAAGATATGTTAAAATCCTCAATAAATATAATGATGAGATGTATTGATAAGTGTTCCGATTAAATTCAATATAGGATAAAAAATGGAAGAGGATTTGATTAAGGAGAGAAAGAAGAAACTTGAGGAGCTGAAGGCGATGGGAGTGGAGCCATTCGGCAGAAGGTTTTCACCCACCCATAGCGCTGCTGACATAATTGAAAAATATGGCGAAAAGCAATTTGCAGAAAATGAAGAATCGGCAGAAGACGTTTCTGTTGCGGGCAGAATTATGCTTGTCCGCGGGCACGGAAAGGCAGCTTTCGCCCATTTGCAGGATAGAAGTGGAAAAATTCAAATCTATATTCGTCTGGATATAATTGGTGAAGATGGATTCAAAATCTATGAGAAGGTTGACCTTGGTGATTTTATTGGTGTCGTAGGCAGTATATTCCGCACCCGCACAGGCGAGTTGACAATAAAGGTTAAGAAATTATGTTTTCTTACTAAAGCCATGCGTCCACTTCCTGAAAAATGGCACGGGTTAAAAGATGTTGAGACCAGATTCAGGCAGCGATACCTTGATTTTATCTCTAATCCAGAAGTCAGAAAAATCTTTTCTCTGCGGGCTAAAGTTATAAAATATATCCGCGAGTTCCTCGATGGTAAGGGTTATAGTGAAGTTGAGACTCCAATGCTGCATCAAATTGCAGGTGGAGCAGCTGCAAAGCCATTCAAGACTTTTCATAATGCGCTTGGTATGGATTTGTATCTTCGCATTGCACCTGAATTATATCTTAAGCGTCTCATCGTTGCAGGAATGGAAAAGGTCTATGAAATAAACCGCAGTTTCAGAAACGAAGGTATTTCCACGCGACACAATCCTGAATTCACGATGTTAGAAGTTTATACTGCATATGCAGATTATAATGATGTGATGGATTTGACAGAGGGGTTGATTAAGGATGCTGCAGAAAAGACCCTTGGCAGGAAAAAAATAATTTTTGGTGAAAATGAGCTCAATCTGGAATCTCCCTGGAAAAGAACTCCTTATTATGAGATTCTTAAAGAATTTACTCAAAAAGATTTTATCAAGATGAATGAAGAAGAATCGAGAAGATATGCAAAAGAATTAAATGTAAATGTTGATGAGTGTAAGAACAAAGATGAAATTGTCAATCAGATTTTTGAAAAAATTGTACAGCCAAAATTGATTCAGCCGGCATTTGTGATTGATTATCCTGTAAGCACTTCTCCTCTGGCAAAGTCAAAGCCAGATAATCCCGACCTCGTTGAGCGTTTTGAGTTATTCATCGGTGGCGAGGAGATTGCCAACGCCTATTCAGAATTGAATGACCCCATAGAACAAAGAAAGAGATTTGAAGAGCAAGGTGGAACGATTGACGAAGATTTCGTCCGGGCACTTGAACACGGAATGCCACCGACTGGTGGACTTGGTATTGGCGTAGACAGGCTGGTTATGGTTTTTGCAAATGTTTTATCAATTCGGGAAGTAATACTTTTTCCACAATTAAAACCAGAGAAATAATCCCCCCATAACTCCTCTTTAGTAAAGTGGGGCGAGAATGGTGGATTGGAGCATTTATGAAATATACCTGGTTTGTTGTCTGGAGACACTTTCGCAAGAAAAAAGGATTCTTTGTTAATTTGAGTGCAACACTATCTGTTGGAGGTATAATCGTCGGTGTAACGGCGCTTAATATTACTCTGGCAGTGATGAGTGGTTTTGATGCGGATTTAAAAGATAAAATTCTCGGGTTGCAACCATACATTTTCGTATTCAATGAAAAATCGCCAATAAAGTATGAAGAAACAATTGAAAAAATTCGTGCATCGCGCGGCGTGCATAGTTTACACCTTACACCTTTAATCAATGGTCAGGGGATTATAAGAAGCGGTAATACCATTCTGGGTGTAGAGATTAAGGGTATAGACCCAAATACGGAAGGCGAGGTTACCAGTTTTCCCAAGACAGTCAGAGAGGGAAAATTTTCCCTGGACAAAGGAGAAATGTTAATTGGAAAGGAGCTGGCAAAAGGGCTTGGAATAAAACTCTATGACAAATGCAATTTATTTTCCGGATTCTCACCGCAGACGAAAGAATTTAAAGTTGCAGGTATTTTTGACAGTGGGTTCTATACATTCGACAGGGGCATTGCATATATTTCGTTAAAAGATGCTGGAGAATTGTTCGGCCTTAAAACCGATGAGGTGACGACAATCGGAATAAAAATCAAAGATATTTACCAGGCAAACAAAATTGCCTCAATAATTCAGGGTACTTTGAAATATCCGTATGTCGTGCGCAGCTGGGACCAGATGAACCGCAATCTTTTTTCAGCACTTAAGCTGGAAAAAATAACAATGTTTATATTATTGGGTTTAATTATACTGGTGGCTGGATTCGGTATTGCCAATACAATGGTTATGAGCGTGATGCAGAAAGTAAGGGAAATCGGAATTATCGAGGCGCTGGGTGCTACACCCAGAATGGTGAGGAATATTTTTGTATTTGAGGGAGCAGTGCTGGGATTAATTGGAGTTTCGATTGGAAGCGCTCTCGGATTTTTCTTATGCAAATTGTTACAAAAATATCAGTTTATAAAGCTACCCAGCGATGTCTATTATATTTCATCGTTACCGGTAAAAATGCAAACGACTGATTTCTTCTCGATTGCCTTACTTGCTTTAGGAATTGTTATCATCTGCAGTATTTATCCGGCAATTTATGCTTCAAAAATTATGCCGGCAGAGGCGATGCGCCAGTAAAAATGGAGGTAATAATGGGCTTAAAAATTTATCTGGATGGAAAGCTGGTTAATGAAGATGAGGCGAGGATTTCTGTTTTTGACCACGGATTATTGTATGGAGACGGAGTTTTTGAAGGAATCAGAGCATATAATGGACGGGTTTTTAAACTTGATGAGCATCTCCATCGGCTCTACGATAGTGCCCGGGCGATTATGCTCAAAATCCCGCTTGATAAAAAGGAAACGAAGAAAGCGGTTTTGATGACCCTTCGCGCAAATGGATTAAGTAATGCTTATATTCGTCTTGTTGTTACAAGGGGGAAAGGTGATTTAGGGCTTGACCCCAAAAAGTGTCCAAAACCGACAGTATTTATCATTACACACAAAATAACTCTGTATCCCAGGGAACTCTACTATAAAGGAATGGAGGTTATAACTGTTCCAACTATCCGCAATCTCGTTTCTGCTATTGACCCCCAGATAAAATCTTTAAATTACTTAAATAATATTCTGGCAAAAATTGAAGCGAATCTTGCAGGAATGCAGGAAGCAATTATGCTGAATAAAGACGGTTATGTAGTGGAGTGCACAGGAGACAATATTTTTATAGTCAGAGACGGTGTCCTCTTTACTCCTCCTACATGGCTGGGCGTTCTTTCCGGGATAACGCGCAATACAGTGCTTGAATTAGCTATAAAGTTGAAAATCAAGACAAAAGAAGAAGTTTTTACCCGTTACGCACTTTACACTGCGGATGAGTGTTTTCTGACAGGCACCGCTGCAGAGATTATCCCTGTTGTCAAAATAGATGACAGGGTTATCGGAGAGGGAATGCCTGGCAAGATAACTCTGCGTTTGATGAAGGAATTCAGGGTGCTGACAAAGAAGGAAGGCATACCGATATAATAAAGTGTCAGTCCAAGGAAGTAGAAAAACATTTGGTGAATTTAATGGTTGAGAGTTGCCGAAGCAACCCTGGCTGGTGCGATTAAAGATAAAAAAATGAAAAATAAAAAAAATCATAATAGTTTAATAGAAAAATCATCAAAACAATTTGTATCTCAATCTCTAAAAGGGTTACCCACTGGTTATAAAGAATTTCTTGAAAAACTTAAATTACGTATTCGTTCTGCTCAAATTAAAGCATCGCTTTCAGCCAATTTTGAGTTAATACAACTCTACTGGGATATCGGATGTGAAGTTGTAGAACGACAACAAAAAGATGGCTGGGGGGCATCAGTTATTGAATATTTATCCGTAGACCTTCAGCGTGCATTTCCTGGGATGAAAGGTTTCTCTACGCGTAATATTTGGCGTATGAGAGCATTTTATCTGGCATATACTGGGGAAGTTAAAATTCTGCCACAGGTTGTGGCAGAATTAGATGGTAAAAATCTACCACGTTCTGTGGCAGGAATTCCCTGGGGTCACAATGCTGTTATTATTGAACAGGTAAAAGATCCTGTAGAGAGGATTTGGTATGCTCAAAAAATTCTTAAATATGGATGGTCGCGAGATATTTTAGTCCTGCAGATAGAAAATGATTTATACCATCGTCAGGGTAAAGCACTCACTAATTTTGATAAAACACTTCCACCATTGCAATCAGACCTTGCAAAACAAACACTCAAAGATCCTTATATTTTTGATTTTCTAACTTTAGATACAGAATCCAGAGAACAGGAGTTAGAAAAAGGACTTATTGACCATCTTACAAAATTTCTTCTTGAACTTGGAGTTGGATTTTCATTTGTTGGTAAACAGGTTCATTTTGAAGTTGGTGGAGAAGATTTTTATATTGATTTGTTATTTTATCATCTTAAACTGCGTTGTTATATAGTTATAGAACTAAAGGCAGGGGCATTTAAACCAGAATATGCAGGTAAAATGAATTTTTATCTTAATGCCGCAGATGATTTAATGCGTCATCCCGATGATAAACCAAGCATTGGTCTTTTATTATGTAAATCAAAAAATCGCCTTATTGTGGAATATGCATTGCGCGAAATAAAAAAGCCAATAGGTGTTGCTCGATGGACAACCAAGATTGTTAAGGCATTACCTGAAAATCTTAAAGAAAATCTTCCAACTATTGAACAAATAGAAAAGGAATTAAAAGAAATTGGGAAAACGAAAAGGAGAAATAAGAGGTAGAAGATGAAGATTGGAAGATATATTTTAATTGCAATTGTGGTGGGATTGGTGATTTTCTTCCTGGCGCGCTGGGCCAGGATTGATTATATGAAGAAATCGCTGGAACTGGAATCTGTTATTAACCAGAAATTACTTGAGATGGGTTTGAGTGAAAAAGACCTTCTGGAAACCTATAATGAGGAGAGAATACAGGGTAAGACGAAGTGGATTTATTTCACCAGGAAGTTCAGGGTATCCAGAGACTTCTCTTTTGAAAAATGTAATAAACTTATCGAGATCGGCGTCCAGACAAAAGGAGGAAGGGTTATTTCTTCTAAGATAAATTCTGATGGGAAAAGACTCACTTTAACAATTGGCATAAGAAAGATTGTTACTCATCTGCTGCTCTTTGAGCGCACAATTGCCTTAGCAAGAATTGCCATTATTATTGATGATTTTGGTTTTAATAAAGAGGCGATGAATGAATTTTTGCACATCAATTCTCCTATTACATTTTCAGTGCTACCCTATCTTAAATATTCAAAATTAGCAGCAGAACTTGCTCATCAATCTGGCAAAGAAGTAATGCTTCACCTTCCACTTCAGGGCGTGAGGAATGAACTTAATGTAAATGTCATTAAAATGTCGATGAGCAGGGACGAAATAGAAAAAAAAGTTGAAGATGGAATCAGAGGAATTCCTTATATAAATGGGGTGAATAACCATATGGGTTCGGTGGTTACTGCTGATACCAAGATAATGAAAATAATTCTGAACAAAATAAAGGAAAATGGATTGTTTTTTGTTGATAGTTACACGACTGGAAGGTCCGTTGCTTATAATTTGGCAAAAGAAATGGGGTTGAAAACAGGGAAACGCAAGGTTTTTCTTGATATGGAGAACTATGAAGATACCGCTTATATTAAAAAACAGCTCTGGCAACTTGTAAAAATTGCAAAAAGGGATGGAGAGGCAATTGGAATCGGGCATAATCGTACCTGGACTGCTTATGCATTAAGAGAAGAGCTTCCAAAACTTGAGGCAGAGGGTATTGAATTGGTTTTTGCCTCACAGATTGTGAAATGATTATATTAGGAATTGAAACTTCGTGCGATGAAACAGCAGTTGCAATTGTTGAGGATGGCAAAAGAATTTTAGCCAATGGAGTTTCTTCTCAAGTGAAGTTTCATTCTAAGTATGGTGGTGTAATTCCAGAACTTGCATCCAGAAAGCAGATAGAGTTAATCAACCCAATTCTTGAGGAGGTACGAAGGCGCGCAAGAATTAAGTGGACTAGAATAGATGTTTTAGCAGTGACATCAAATCCTGGTCTTATCGGTTCATTGCTGGTGGGAATCAGCACAGCAAAAGCATTTGCATATTTGTTTCATCTTCCGCTCTACGAGGTTGACCATGTTGAGGCTCATTTATATGCGAATTTCTTAGATAATTTAAGCAGAGCAAGCTCTGCCACTACCACCCCCCTTGAGTTGGGGCGGCGGGCAAGAAAGCAGGGGGGCGATACATTGGAAATGCCGTTTATAGGATTGGTTGTTTCAGGTGGACATACGAGTCTATTTTTAGTAAAAGGACATAAGGATATTGAACTCTTAGGTAAGACGCGAGATGATGCTGCAGGGGAGGCGTTTGACAAAGTTGCGAAATTGTTAGGGCTTCCATATCCAGGAGGTCCGCAGATAGAAAAATTGGCAAAAAGGGGAAATCCAGATAAGATTAAATTTCCTCGTCCTTACCTTCATGGTTCTTATGATTTCAGTTTCAGTGGATTAAAAACCGCAGTGGTTTATTATATAAGAGATAAGATATTAGATTTTAGAACCAGGATTAACAAGGCAGACATCGCTGCGTCGTTCCAGGAGGCGGTTGTCCAGACCCTGGTCTACAAGACGATAAAAACCGCAAGGGAAAAGGCAATTAATAGAATTGTGCTTGGAGGTGGAGTGATAGCGAACAAGAGGCTGCGCTCATTTTTCAGATCAGAAGCAGGAAAATATGGGATGAAATTGTCTGTTCCACCAATTAAATTTTGTCTTGATAATGCAGCGATGGTTGCAGCAAGAGCATACTATTCAAAAAAGGTGTCAGGGTAAGACCTGACACAATAAAGAGAGGAGGGGAAAATGCCATTTTTTTATACGAAACAGAACAAATTGCTTAAGATGCTTGAAAGATATCTTTTAAAAATAGAGGAAAGTATGGGAGGTTTTAAGAAAACAATAGAAGTTTATTTTGAAAAAGGCCTCTGTGAAAATTTTAGTGAACTTGTTGAAAAAGTTCACATTGCTGAATCTTCTGCTGATGATATTCGCAGAGAAATTGAGATTGAACTTTATGAGAAATCCTTAATTCCTGAATCGAGGGGCGATGTTTTAGGATTATTGGAAAATACAGATAGAGTTCCTGATAAAGCTCAGTCAGTTCTTTATCAGATTCAAACTGAATTTTTGCAAATCCCTGAATTCTTAAAGGATGAATTTTCCCACCTCGTTAATATCAATTTTGATGCATTTAATGATCTTGCAAGAGCAATAAGAAAATTGTTTGAAAATATCAAAGAGGTGAAGGACATTACAAATGAAATTGATAAAAAAGAAAGTGCTTCTGACAGGTTAGAAAGGGGAGCTATTAAAAAAATTTTTTCTTCAGATATTGATGTGGGTCAAAAGATACTTTTAAAAGAACTCGTGATTGAGATTGGCAGTATTTCTGACTTATCAGAAGAAGTTGGAGATAGAATTAATATTATCGCAGCAAAAAGGATGGTTTAGTGAATTATCAAATATTGGGGGGAATATTTTTAGGATGGAGCCTGGGAGCAAATGATGCCGCTAATGTTTTTGGAACAGCTGTTTCTTCAAATATGGTCAGTTTTCGCAAAGCAACAATTCTTGTTGCTATTTTTGTCCTTTTAGGGGCAGTAATTAGTGGAATGCCAGGACTTAAAACACTTGGTAATTTAACTTCCCAGACATTAAATACCGCTTTTATTATTTCCTTAGCAGCAGGAATTACTGTGACATTAATGAGTGTATTTGGAATCCCTGTTTCTGTTTCACAGGCAGTTGTGGGAGCGATTATTGGACAGGGAATTCTCCAGGGGCAATTAAATTTTTCAGAATTGACTAAAGTTATTATTTGCTGGATTGCAAGTCCCCTCAGTGCAGTTGTCATTTCATTTTTCTTATATCCAGTATTAGCAGGTTTTTTTAGAAAATTGCATTTGCATTTTTTAATCTATGATAAATTAATGAGGTTTTTCCTAATCCTTGCTGGAATTTATGGTGCGTATGCTTTAGGAGCAAATAATGTTGCAAATGTCAGTGGCGTTTTTTACCAGGCAAAAATATTAAATTCATATTCTGCGCTATTGATCGGTGGATTGAGCATTGGATTTGGCGCACTTACTTGTAGCAGGGGGGTAATGCTTACTGTTGGAAGAAGAATTATTCCATTAGATGTATTTTCTTCTTTTATTGTTGTTCTCTCAGGAGCAATTGCTGTTCATATTTTTGCATTAATCGGTGTTCCTGTTTCTGCTTCTCAATCTGTTGTCGGGGCAGTTTTTGGGATCGGGTTATTGAAAGGAATGAAAATGGTAAATAAGAAAACTCTCTATAAAATTCTTTTTGGCTGGTTTCTTACTCCGTTGATTGGAATAGTTCTTTCAATTGTTTTAAAAAAATGTTTTTTTTAAGAAGTATCAGGAAGTTTAAAAGCGCAAAGCAAAAGGGTCCCCAAAAAGTGATAAACACTTTTTGGGGTATAAGACCTGACACCACAAGGAGGGAAAAGATGCCAGAATTAAGAAGGGATCCGATTATTGGTCGCTGGGTTATTATTTCAACAGAGCGCAGGAAGAGACCTCACGATTACCCACATATCCACATTGAGAAGAACAATGTCCCCTGCTCATTTTGTACTGGAAATGAAGACAAAACTCCTCCTGAGATTTTGTCATACAGGGAGAATGGAACCAAACCCAACACCCCTGGTTGGTGGGTAAGGGTTGTGCCGAATAAATTCCCTGCATTACAGATTGAAGGAAAATTGGAACGCCGTGGAGAGGGAATGTTTGACCGGATGAGTGGGATAGGAGCACATGAAATCATCATTGAAACGCCAGACCACACAAAGGAGATGCCAGACCTTGAAGATAAACACCTCGAGGATGTAATATGGGCTTATCGTGACCGCAGCGTTGATTTGCGAAAGGATCCAAGGTTTAGATACATTCTAATTTTCAAAAACAAAGGAAGGGAAGCAGGCGCTTCACTTGAGCACACACATTCTCAGTTAATTGCAACGCCAATAATACCCAAGAGGGTGGCAGAGGAGATTGAAGGTTCAAAAGCACATTATAAAATGAAAGAGAGATGTATTTTCTGTGACATTATCCGAGAAGAGATGGAATCCTGCGTAAGGGTTGCCTGCGAAAATGACAGTTTCATTACTATTGAACCATTTGCTCCCCGATTTCCATTTGAGACATGGATTTTACCAAAGGCGCATGATAGTGAATTTTCCAGGATTCAGAAATATGCGGTAACATGTCTGGCACAAATTCTGAAGGAAACATTAAAAAGGATGGATAAGACTTTGAACAAACCTCCGTATAACTTCATCATTCACACTGCGGATTGCCAGTCACCAGCATTGCCCTATTATCACTGGCATATTGAGATTATACCCAGGATTGTGCTTCATGCAGGTTTTGAGTGGGGTAGTGGTTTCTATATCAACCCGACTCCACCTGAAGAAGCGACAAAGTATCTAAAGGAGGCGGAGATTTAAATGAAAATATTAATAGCGGCGTCAGAGGTTGTACCGTTTGCAAAGACAGGAGGACTTGCAGATGTATCTGGAGCTCTTCCAAAAGCACTTGAGGCAATGGGCCATGAAGTAAGAGTTATTATGCCTAAATATAAGTGCGTTGATGAGGAAAAATTTGGCCTGAAACCCTCAAGACTTTCACCATTATTTTTTAATGTTCCGATTGGTGGAAAAATCCAAACAGCGATACTTAAATCTAGTTCAACAGGGAAAAACATTCCGGTTTATTTTGTTGAAAACGATAAATATTTTAATCGCGATGGACTGTATGGAGATGCAAAAGCTGATTACCCGGATAACGGAGAGAGATTTTCGTTTTTCTGCCGTGCAGTGTTAGAGGGATTAAAGACAGTTTTCTTTAAGCCCGACGTGATTCACTGTAATGACTGGCAGACAGGGCTAGTACCGGTTTACATCAAGACCCTTTATCGGAATGACCCACAGATGAGAAATGTCAGGACACTATACACAATTCACAATCTTGCTTATCAGGGTTTGTTTGCTTGCCAAATTTTAGATTTTGCCGGATTGGACAGAGCACTTTTTAATTATCACCAGTTGGAATTCTATGGGAAAGTAAATTTTGCAAAGGCAGGGCTTGTATTTTCTGATGTGCTGAACACGGTAAGCGAAAAATATGCACAGGAAATTCAAACTTCTAAATTTGGCTGCGGGCTGGACGGTGTACTTCTAGAGAGGGTAAAAGACCTTTATGGAATTATTAACGGCATAGATTATGAAGAGTGGAATCCTTCAACTGATAAATATATTCTGGAAAAATATGACAATGAGACATTAGAAGGAAAAAATGTCAATAAACAAAATTTGCAGAGGGTTTTTGGCTTACCTAATATGGATGTGCCATTAATCGGTTTAATTGGAAGGCTTGCTGCACAGAAGGGGCTGGATATATTAGAAAGCGCTTTACCATCGCTGATAAAACAGGATGTGCAATTCGTCCTTTTAGGAAAGGGAGATGAAAAATACGAGGTACTCTGTCAGGAGTTATCAGTGAAATATCCAGAGAAGTTTAAGGTCCAACTTGGCTTTGACGTTCCACTCTCGCATCAGATTTATGCGGGTTGTGATTTATTTATAATGCCATCGTATTTTGAACCCTGCGGCCTGGGACAATTGATTGCATTGAGATACGGGACAATCCCTGTAGTTCATGCTACTGGTGGACTTGCAGATACAATCTCAGATTATAATGAGATAACAGAAGAAGGACAGGGTTTTTCATTTGAGGAATATTCTTCAACTCAATTAATTCTGACGCTGGAAAGGGCAATTTCAATTTATCAAAACAGGCAGAGATGGATTCGCCTGATGAAGAATGTTATGAATCTGCGTTTCTCATGGCAAAATTCTGCGAAGAAATATCTAAAGTTATATGAGAAAATATGTAACTCAGGGCTTTAGCCCTGATTGACTGTCCGATGACTCTGAAAGGACCGAGTATACGGATTCTTCAGAGTCCGATGTTAAATCGGATAAAGAAATATATGGATGAAAAAATCAAAAAGGCTGACACCCCTTTTTATTCCAGAAACTTCTGGAAATGACAGAAGAATCTGGTTTGAAAAATATTGAGAATATCAAAAGAGCAAGAAAGTAAGGAGTGGCTATGGCTAATAACAGCATTAAATCAAGAAAAAGGAATTCTGCAGGGATAGTGATGAGAACAAATCACAATAGTGGATTCCTGCTGAAACTAAAAGACCACTTAAAGGTTCTTTTTCAATTTGATTGTGCGGAACTTAATTTTGGTATTTATCGGATAATGAATTACAAACGAAAGGAAATAGAAAAGTTTATTGAAGATGACCTGATAAGAGTAGTAGAAAAGGAATTTGAGAAATATAAAACTTATAGCAACAAAGAATTAGCAGAAAAAATTGAAAAAATTGAAAATAAAATTAAAGAAGATTTTGGAAGTGATATTTTACACAATGGCAAGTTAATAGAAAAATACGGCGAGACAAGAATAGTAAAAAAATATCTTGAACTCAAGAAACAAATTGATGAAATAGATGTAACAGAAAATATTCAGTCGCAAGTTTTTAATGACCTTTATAATTTCTTCTCAAGATATTATGAAGATGGAGATTTTATTTCAAAGGGGCGGTATTCTTCTAAACAGAATAAATATGCTATTCCTTATAGCGGAGAGGAAGTAAAACTCTATTGGGCAAATTTTGACCAATACTACATTAAGACAGGTGAAGTCTTTAAAGACTATGAATTCAATCAGAAGGGTTGGAAATTTGTTTTCAGAACAGTTCTTGCTGATGTTCCTGCTGGCAATGTTAAGGGCAATAGAAGATATTTCTTTCTCGCATCAGATGAGCCAGTCAAAATTTCAAATAAAACCTGCCTTATAAAATTTGAATATAGGATGCTCACTAACGGAGATTTAAAAAAATATCCTGTAAAGACTAAAGAAGGCAAAGTAAAAATAACTGGAATAATGCAGGATGAGTTAAATCCCATTTTGAAAGATAAAATCGTAACTTTCATAACTCCCCTGGAACCAAAGGCCATTTTAACTGAAACCCAAGATGAAAAAACAATTATTGAAAAGCACCTCTATAAATATACCCGGAAAATTACAAGCGATTTCTTTATTCATAAAAACCTGAAAGAATTCCTTGAAAGAGAACTGGATTATTTCATAAAGACAGAAGTTTTAGATATCGAGGTTTTTGATACAGAAAAAGAGAGATATTTTGACAGACATATTACCCGGTCCAAAGTGGTAAAGAACATTGGTGAAAGAATAATTGAGTTCTTATCCCAAATTGAAGATTATCAAAAGATGCTCTGGGAGAAGAAAAAGTTTGTCTTAAAGACCGATTATGTAATTACTATTGACCGCATACTACCTGCCTGCGCCGATGCTTCGGCAGGCAGGGAAGATTTTTGCAAAGAAATTTTAGAAAATAAGGAACAATTAAAAGAATGGCAAGAACTGGGATTTGGTGTTTCTGGATTGTCATTGCGAGGGACAAAGTCCCGAAGCAATCTTAAACTTCCTGTAGATACAAAGTATTTCAGTGAAGATTTTAAAGA
>Ga0210017_1000673_pt1 | contig 29321 bp, 41 predicted proteins | sample CryGeyCG2014_020_FD_183966 | JGI IMG/M metagenome (GOLD analysis project Ga0210017, IMG submission 183966) | Groundwater microbial communities from aquifer - Crystal Geyser CG08_land_8/20/14_0.20 (SPAdes) (version 2) | ecosystem: Environmental > Aquatic > Deep subsurface > Groundwater | place... | reverse complement strand
ACAATGAAATTTATCTCATCAATCTTTTCTATTTTTTCTTCTTTGGCTAACGGCTTCGCCTTAACAAATATTTTCATTATTTTATTATTAAAATTTCTAATAAGATAATTAAGCAAGTAAAAAGAAGGTAAATTAAAATTGCCAGCCACCATTTTATTTTTATCTTTTTAGTAGTCAAAGAGATAAATCTCTTTTCCACCCTTCATTATAATTCGGGTAAGAAAAGACATTTTTTATTTTAAATTTCCCTCAACTTCGGCCTAAATTTTGGTTATTTTTGCTCCTTGATAAAATTCTCAATTGAACGGTCAAAAGTTTTTTCGGCTTTCTCTGAGAAATAACAAGCCGGCAATTCTCCTTTTTCCCGGTGGTGTTTAACGCACTCACAACACATCCCCTTTCTCGGGCAATCAGGATAGGTGCACGGACAATCTTTTAAATTTTCTTTTTGCCTACATTCCATATAAATAAAAATCAGCTCATTTTAGCTGATTTTAATTTAATTTTTCCCAAAAGTCAATTAATTTTCCCTCGCTCTTGACAAGGGGGTGTGGCTTGCTATAATGATGATAGTTTTACACTACCTGCCCCGAAAGGGGCAGGGTTTTATTTGCGTTCAATTTCCTCTCTCAAGTCTTCTAAAAAGATATATTTTTTAACAACTAATTTCAATTCCCATGCAATCATTTTCCTTGTTGAAAATACAATCACATCCTTGCCTAAATCTCGAAGTGTTTTAACTAAATAAGTAAAATCACTATCTCCACTAAAAAGAAGAATTTGATCTAATTGAGTTCTATCTAAGAGAATATCAGTGGTCATTTCTACATCAAAATTACATTTGTAGATTTGAGGGTATGGATAAATTTTGACATCTTTTCATCTCCGGATTTGACACCTATATAATATCTAACTTCAATTATGTCCCATTTTTCTTTTAAATAATCCTTCATTTTCTTCCAATCAATAAACCATCCCAATTTCTTTTGAGTATAAAACATATTTGCCCCGTCAATATAAACTTTCGCTTCAGGTTTTACAATTTCCATAAATTTTATTTCTCAATTGATTTCCTGCCTCGTAGTCACTGAGTTTATCGAAGTGTACTACCGGGGTTCGACTTTTTGGTGTGATTTTCTATTTTGAGGTTTTTTCTAGCTGCCGGATTAAACGCACTAATTTTTGACCATCAATTAATTCAATTGGTTTATCTTTGGCAAAGTATTCCGCTTCGCTAGTAAAAATATTAGTAGTAATGAATATTCCCTTTCCCTGAGCTGTATGACCTACTAAAACCCCATAAAATTCTCTTATTTCTTTTACCCCCACTGTTGAAGTAATATATTTTTTGCACTGAATATAATATTTTATGCCATTCTTTTCTGCTATAACATCAACCCCGCCATCATAACCACCACCAACTCTCTCTGTTTTATACCCTAATTTTGAATATAAGTGAGCAATATAATCTTCAAATTCCCATGGCTTTAGCTCCTTTAACCAATTCAATAATTCCCTATCAGTCCGCCATTGACTCTGTTTATGCACTTTAGACCTTTTAACAAATAAAACTATTACAATAAAAACTGCTAGAAACGCTAAACCCCACAATAATAATTTTACAAATAATGCTTTATTAGAGAACCAAATAAAAAATAATACAATTACATAAACAATACTTATTCTAAATAAAGTATTTAATAATTCATCTAATAAAGTTTTTCTTCTTGGCATATAAATTTTTCAACTTCGGCCTAAATTTTGATTATTCAATAGTATAAGTAAAAACTTTTACTGGAATGCCTTTTCCCCGTGCTTTTTCAATTGTATCTTTTACGCCAACACCACCCACTTTTTCTTTAACACGAAATGTTATTAATTCATCGGCTGCATTTATAATTGTTGTGTTTCTCTTATGATATACTTCTTCATTTATAACTTTATTGTCTTTATTTTCGATAAGCGAGGAAAGATTTATTTCTTTAATTCTGCTTAACTGATTAATAAGATCTTCCGCTTGTTCTTCGGTAATCACTCCTTCTTTGGCACGTTTGAGATAATGGGCAATAAAGATCTCTAAGGTTGCTGGAAGAAAAATCTTTATTCTTTTTGCGGCAGGATCTAATTTTAATGCTTCGTCAGTAGCGATGTAATCAACGTTTAAAGCTCCTCCAGTAACAATACCATCGCCTCGAGATATAATTTCTCTTACAGTTTTTCTAACGTCATTTTCTACTTCTTTATTTATTTTTCTCCAACTTCCACTAATCGCAACCCATTTCATATATTTTATAAAATTTCTCTCAACTTCTACCTAAATTTTTTGGTTTTCTTTTGAATAAGCCCAGAGAGCTTTATCAATTGTTCTAATTGGTAATTTGTATTTTTTAGATAACCCTCGTATTTTATTACAATATTTTTGCCAAAAAGCGAAACTATAACTTTTAGGTTGTTTCCATTCGAGAGACTCAATCACTCTAAAATCCATGATCGGGTATCTATTGGGAAAAGCAAAATGTAAGATAGTTGAAGCTATAGGATAAGAAACGCCATATGATATCTGTAATGATTCTATCTTTGCCCTTTCGCTTTTAGCTGAAAATGAAAAACTTGTTATTTCTCTCACAGTCAAATCATCATTTTTCTTATAGTTATTTCGTTGCCTCGGAGTTTTCCATAAACATAATCTAATAAACTTATCTCTGTCTAAATATTTATGGAGCCTTAACCATTTTTTAATTTCTTTTTCGACCGCCTCATCTTTGGTTTTGTAAGAGTATCTTTTAGCCAGTTTTAAAATTTGTTGTCTTGTAAAATTTTTCATTTCATAATTCTCCTTTAATTGCTTTGTCTAAAATTGATTGGTTAAAAATTACCCGATTTTTGGCGATTACATTTCTGGCACAAAAGCTGAATATTTCTAGCGGTATTACTACCTCCTTTTGATATAGGAATTATGTGGTCAAATTCAAGATTCCTTTTGCTCCCACAATATACACATTTCCCACCGTCTCTCTCATATACTTCACTTTGTACTTCTCTTGGTATGCCCATTCTTTGTCCTTCTCGTTGTAGCCGTCTTTTTGGTAATATTTTTCTAAATAATAAAACAATCGGAATAATAATTATCGAGGTAACAACAGCAACCAAAATACTTCCTAAGACAATTTCCGTCATAACTGAAGGAGGTATTATATGATCCATTTTTATTTCTCAATTAATTCTTTGACTTTTTGTTTTGGAGTTAATTTAGAAAATCAACTTCCCCGTTTCTTAATTTTTCCATGTTCATTCATAACCCCAACACCAATACCCTTAGTGTATTCTCTTGCTTCCTTCACTAATTCGTTTGGTACGGCGAGATATCTTATTTTATTAGTTCCCTGAAGTTGTCTTACCCCTTCTTTAAATTTTTCTGGATCAACCTCAACTTCAATAGCCTGTGTTGGTGTTTTAATATCAACTCCTTTATCTGAATTATATTCGGCTCCTTTTCTCTCAGCAATTTCTTTGGCTATTTTATCGTGTTTTGTTAAGCCCATACCTTTAATTAGATGTATTAAATTTAATAATTATCGACCTTTAAAAGTTATCCACAGTTGACACCTTTGCAGGTTCGGTTAAGGTTCGGTATAATGTAATAATAGCAAGCAATTTAAAGAAGTGTCAATATGCTAACTCCCAAACAAAAAAAGATATTTGAATATATAAAGAAATATATAAAAGGAAAAAATTACTCCCCCTCTCTGGAGGAGATTGGAAGACGCTTTGGATTGGCAAAATCTACCGTTCATCAACACATTGAAGCATTAAGAGAAAAAGGATATCTCAAAAAAATCGAAAATCAACCAAGATCAATTGAATTAAATAAAAAAAAGAAAATTTCTGATTTGGTGAAGATTCCCCTACTCGGTACTATTGCTGCCGGTGAACCAATTGAGGCAATAGAAGATAAGGAAAATATTAAAGTTCCTAAATCTCAGTTGTCAAAATCTGGCGAACATTATGCCTTACGGGTCAAGGGTGAAAGTATGATTGATGAAGGAATTTTTGATGGAGATACTGTAATAATTAGAAAACAACCAATAGTAGAAAATGGTGAAACAGCAGTTGCGCTAATAAATGGCAACGAAGTTACTTTGAAGAAAATTTATAAAGAAAAAAATGGATTCCGTCTTCAACCAGCTAATCCTAACCTCAAGCCAATTTTCACGAAACAATTAACTATTCAAGGAAAAGTTGTTAGCGTTATTCGAACCTTCGAAGAACTGAAAGAAATGACGACTTTTGAAAATAATACAAAGTTTACGGAAAATAAAGCACCAAAAGAGGAAAGCAAAAAATTAAATATTTCTTTTAAAAAAATCTGTAATTGTCCTCCAAATCATATTAATTGTCTTGATGCTAAACAGTGGATGAAAAATCAAGTTGCTATTTGGGAATTTTCTTATGAAAAGAGAGATACTAGAGATAAAAACATCCATCCGGCGGTATTTCCCATTGGTTTGCCAGCAAAATGTATAGAATTATTTACCCATAAAGGGGAATTGGTTTTAGATCCATTTGTTGGAATTGGGACTACTTTAATTGCAGCAAGAGATTTGGGAAGAAATGCCATAGGATTTGATTTAAATAGAAAATATATTGACCTCACAAAAAAAAGATTATCTCAATCTCCCCTATTCGTCGACACTAAACAAATTGCTATTTGTGATGATGCAATAAATATTCCTGATTATTTAAATAAGAATATTGTTGCCCTTTCTGTAACTTCTCCTCCTTATGCTAATATGCTAAATAGACCGCGAGAAAATAAGAGTCTTCGTGGGAATTTGAGAAATAATCAACATTATAAAAAAGTTCAACAATATTCAAAAAATCCCCGAGACTTGGGGACTATGGAACCAAAAAAATTCGCTGAGGCTTTAGGTGAAATTTACAGAAAAATTTTACCCGTACATAAACCGGGAGCTCATTGTGTGATAAATATCACCGATCTTTGGTGGGAAAATAAACGAATTCCGCTTCATATTTATGTAATAGAAGCTTTAGAAAAAGTGGGGTATGAGTTGAGAAATACAATAATTTGGGATCGAAGAAATTTGGTAAACAAAGCAGGAATTTTTGGTTGGCCTAGTAATTATATAACCTTAGGGACTACACTCGAATATATTTTAGATTTTTGGCGGCCTAAATAATTCCTGTTTTAACAAATTTTTCCATATCAGAAACAAAGTCCGTATTAGGTTTAAATCTTTTATTTTGAGTTTTATCTCTAATTCTTTCTAAAATTACTGGTGGAATGTAGCAATACCCACCAGTTTTTTGACATTGTTCATCAATTATATCTATATTAGTATTAGTGAATTCACCGGGGTCATTAAAAAAACCTATCATGCTATCTCCATCAAATATAAATCCTCTTGTAGCTCTTTCTCTTACCGAGACGTTTTTTACCTCTACCCTATGTTTTTTAGAATATCCGGATAGTTGCGGATGGTAGATTATTAAATCTGTATGTTCTACTCTTTTCTTATAATTAATTCCTAGTTTTAATCCTATATCTATTAATTCTTTTTCAGCACAAAGTTCTGCTAAGTTTCCAGAAATGGGCTGAAAAGTTTGACTAATCCTGCGAGAGGTCTCTTCCATAAAATTACTATACTGTATGTCCCCACCCTTCACTGGCCTAAGTAGTTCTTGTTTAATTTTTAATTTTGTTTCTTCTGGCAGATTAGCTAAGGAGTTACGACAGAGAAACTCACCAACTTTATCTTTATAATAAGTATCTTTATATTTCATCATCAGCTTAAAAGTTAAGGCGTGCAATTGATTAATATCGGCTTTTGGTTTTTGAGCCTTAGCTTCCTCTAATATTTCTTTAGCAGAAGGGAATCTTTTCATATTTTTATTATACCCCTTTTAGGTTTTGGGGGCCTCCTGCACCTTTGTCGTTTATTTTATACGTTAAAATCAAAAGTGCAGGATAAATTTTGCACCCTTATACTATTAAAGAATTAGAAATCCTTTTATACAAATTAGTAATGCCCTGACCATAATTTTTTAATGCTTGTTCTCGATTTCTAGCATCTTTTTCTGAACGAAATGCTTCATAGTAAACTAAGATTAATGGACGCCTATTTTTGGTGGAAACTACTTTACCGCTATTATGCTCTTCAAGTCTCCGTTTTAAATCGTTAGCTGAACCAATATAGCATTTCCCATCTTTTTTACTTTTTAAAACATAAACATAAAACATATCTTAAAGGTGCAGGGTAAATTTTTCGCGGGGACGGAGTAGTTTTGGTAAATCTTTTATTTTTGCCATGGTTTCTTTTTATTAATCCCTTGAGAATGCCTTAATGATTTGAAAAACGATAAACATCGCAATGGCATAACCAATAACGGCGGAGATAACGGATGTCTCAATCAAATGGCCTCCCCAGTAAATATTGCGGAAAATAAAACTGAAAGGCGAAATTAGGATATCGCTATATTTGTAAATAAGATTAACAACAAGAGTTTCTGGATTGGCTCCTAAAAATTTAAGCAGCAATCTTAAAAATAAAAATAACTCAAAAAGCCAGAACAGTTTCGAAATTATGGATAAAATTAACGAATATATATTAGATAAGATTCTCATATTATAATCGCGCAGGAATCGCGTAATTTACTTTTTGGTAAAGGTTTAAGGTTTATAAATTCTTTAAAACTTCTTTTTTGAGTTTGGATATTTTGTGGTTTAATAAATTTAGCTCCGGAATCGCTTTTTGGGAAGAAATTAAATTTTTTAATTCTTCATTCAAATTTTTTAAATTGTACTTCCCTATCAATTCTTTGTATTTCTGCCAGTCAATTTGTTCCGTTTTTAACAAACTGAAAATATCGATTAAATCTTTTCTGCCTCTGTTGGTGCCTTTTCTGTCTTGAAAGGTGTAAGTTTTCAAAATAAGGAGTATTTCGGGAATCGGGACCAAAAATCCCTCCAAACTCTGGCAGTAGTTTTGGATTTCCTCAACCCTTAAACCCAGATTGGAAAAATAGGGCAGATAGATATCAACATCCGTCTCTTCTATTTTCATTTCGTATTTTTTTAATCTGTCGTTTTTGAAAATATCATATTCTTTTCTGATTCTCTCCAGCTCGTCGTAATCAATGATAATGTCAATGTCTTTTGATTTTAGGGATTTGGCATATAAAAACACTGCCCAGCCGCCGATGAGAATAAATTTAAACTTTTTCCTTAAATCCTGAAGGTCTTTAAAGCTTTTTTCGGTTATTAAATCATGATAAAATTCAGCCATTTTATTTTAGAATTTTATCCTTCAAAGCATTTAAAAAATCTTTGGCGTACCATTCGGGCAAATTCCACAAATCAACGAAAGTCTGGCAGTCGGAAGTAAGTTTGCCGAAGTTTTTCAGCCAAAAATCGGCCCTCAAAACAATTAAATTAGAATAGCCTTTTTTAAAAGGAAAACGGTTTTTTATTTCGCTTATTTTATTCTCCGGCAAATATATATAAACTTTATCGTAGTCGGCCGGAGCTGTTTTGTGTTTTTTTACAAAAGCGCTATAGGCGCCAAAAATTGCCGAAGGCGACATCTCGCCCTCAATGGCCCTGACCGGCTTTGGGATATTGGTTTGATAAATTATGTCTTTTTTTAAATTTCTAAAGGTCGCCCAAAGATGCAAAAACTTTTCAATGTCTCTCACTTTTAATCCTCTTTTCCCTTCAAGAGCGCTGACGCTTCTTGGAATCTTGAGAGCATTAAAAACCGTGCTTAGGGAAAAGCCGTATTTTTGGGCCAGTTCTTTCTGGGTAAATTCAATTTTTTTGTTTTCGATGGCTTGGAATAAAATTTCCCGCCAAATTATTTCTTTTTTAGTCATCGAGATAAATTAAAAATTTATCGAAGATTGAAATGAATTTCTAATTCATTGAAGATAGTTTCGCTTTTTTAATAGAATAAATAGCCTTGTTTCTATTATATTCGAAACAAGTCAGGTTGTCAATAACTAAAAGTAAGGTGCAGGGTTTATTTAAACAACTTTCTTTGTCTGAAGGATTTGGAGGTTTCGATGGCGATTTTCTTTCCGAGTTTGGTTAAAGAAAAAGAGGTTTTGGGGTCACCAATAATTAACTTTCTTTTTCTAAGAGTTCGAAGGGGACGGTCGAGCTTCCGAGAGTCCGGCCATTCAGGATTTTTGGAAAAACAAAATGCTTCTGGAAATAAATTAAAACTTTCTTTAACTAATCTTTCAAACGTACATTTTCCCCCATTGTTAACTGTCGAGTATATCCCCAAGAGAATCAATTCATTAATCCCTAGATTTTTGTATGATTCTTTATCAAAAGATTTTTCCATTTTCATTTCTCAAAAACTTCTCCGTGGCCAGGATAGACTTTCATTCCCGGTTTTAAAATCTTTTTCAGTTTTTCCAAGGAATTTTCCATTTCTGTTTGGGAACCGCCAGAAAGGTCGGTTCGACCATAAGCATCTTCAAATAGGGTGTCGCCGGTGAAAATGAAACCATCGCCTAAAAGACAAATGCTTCCCTTTGTATGACCTGGCGTGTGAACAATTTTTAATGAAATTTCTCCGACCTTTATTTCATCTCCGTCTTTTAAAAATTGATCAACTTTGAATTTTAAAAAGTCCTTCTCTCCTTCATGAATGAAGATTTTGGCACCGGTTTCTGTTTTCAATTTTGGAGCTGCCAAAAGATGATCCCAATGACAATGGGTCAAGACAATATATTTTAATTTTGCTTGGTTTTTTGTCAGTTCTTCTAAAATTTGCTTCAAATCAGCACCGGGATCAATAACCAGGGATTCACCTTTTGAAATTAAAATGTAGCAATTGGTTAAAAGAGGTCCAACAATTAAATGTTTGATTTCAAAATTTTTCGGCATTAATAAACTATCTTAATTTTCCCACCTTTGAGATATTTTGTCCATTCTCTTGCGGGGCTTGCCCCGTAGAAGAATTTCGGATTACCCAGTAGAAGAACGTAGCTCTCTACTGGACTGGTCCCATAGACAGCTTTGCTGTTCTATGGGGCTTCGTAAATTTGATTTTTCTTTAGAAAAATCTTTCCGAAATTGCTCTACGGGACTGCGCTCGGTAGTGAATTTTGACTCGCTCCGCGAAATTATCCCGCTTAAACGGGGCTGTCAAAATTCTACTACCGGGCTTGACATCCTATATGGATGCTGTATAATGGGGTCAGACGATAAGTCGAAGTAGCTTTAACGAGTCTTTAATCACCTAGTTTCCATAATGGAAACGAAGGTAAAGAAGAGGACGAAGTCCTCTTCGCTTAAAACATTAAAGTAGTAGTTAAGTGTAGCGACTTAGAGTTTAAAGGTCGCTTTTTTTATTCGTAAATTAAACAGAATTAACATGGCATACGATTCAGACAGAGGATTTGCACCCCGAGAAATGATCAAGGGCAATTGGAAATGCTCAGACTGCGGGGTAGAAATCACTGAACTCCCTTTTGAACCAGCTGCAGATAGACCTATTTACTGCAAAGAGTGCTGGACAAAAAGAAGACCCAAAAGAGATTTCAGCAGATAATCCTAAACCCCCCACCATCATATGGTGGGGGGTTTCTTTTTTTGTTTCAAAATAAAAAAGACGGGTAGCCATAACAAAGATTACCGAAAGGGCGATTTTTTGGTAGAATGAGTAATATGAAATGAAATCGGGTTAAATATATGACAAGAGAAGAAGGATTAAAATTATTAAAAGAAAATCTTTCAAATCAGAATTTGATTAAGCATAGTTTGGCCGTAGAAGCAATAATGCGAGCTTTGGCTCGGCATTTTGACGTGGACGAAGAAAAGTGGGCTCTGGCAGGATTATTGCATGATATCGATTACGACAAAGTGAAGGATGATTTGTCGCAACACTCTTTATTGGGCTCTAAAGTACTGGAAGATTTAGGTATAGATAAAGATATTTGTCAGGCAGTAAAAGTGCATAACGAAGCTCATGGTATACCACCCCAAACTTTAATGGAAAAAGCTCTTTTTGTTACCGACCCCTTAACCGGTTTAATTGTAGCAGCTACCCTGGTTTTACCTTCTAAGAAATTAGTTGACCTAACCACCGAAAATGTTCTAAATCGTTTTAAGGAAAAAGCTTTTGCTAGAGGGGCCAATCGAGAAATTATTAAAAAATGCGAAGAACTTCTTGGCTTAAAACTAGAAGAATTTGTTAAAATTGGTCTTTTAGCAATGCAAAAAATAGGGGCCCAACTCGCTCTTTAAGCGAGTTGGGAGGAGGCGGTGGGCGGGTTGTAGTCTCAAGAATTAAGTCTTTGAGGGAATTAGAAAAATTAACGAAGCTAAAATTAAAATAATCAAAATTTAGGCCCTCCTTCGCCAAGGCTACGGAGGACAAGCCGAAGTTGAGGAAATTGAAAATAAAAAATGTCCTTTCTTACTAAAAAAATAAAAATAAAATGGTGGCTGGCAATTTTAATTTATTTTCTTTTCGCTGGTTTAGTTGTCTTATTAGAAACTTTAATAATAAAATAATCAACCCCGCACCAGAAACTTCGTTTCGGTACGGGGCAAGAATTTAGGCCGAAGTTGAATGAAAAAAATTAATATAAAAATAAAACGAGTAAAAAGAATTGGGGTGGTTGACGCCAGACCGATAAGAATTATTCACTCTCTTGATGGGATAGTTGATCCTTTAGATACTCAGAAGGTTTTAAAAGTTATTAGATATTTAAGTAAAAAAATTAATTGGAAAAATGTAGATTATATCGTTGGTTTTGATAGTGGAGGAATCATCCCTTCATTATTTCTTTCTTACGTTAGCAAAAAACCGTTATTAATTGCCTATAAACTAAAATTAGGTTTGCCTAATCGGATTAAATTCTTGGAGCCGAATGCCGCAAGAAAAGATATTTATATTTACGGTCTCAAAAGAAGAAATAGGGTTGTTTTGGTTGACGATGAAATATATTCAGGCGATTCAATGGTTGAAGCAATAAAAGAACTTCAGAAAAGGGGAATTATAATTAAAGATATTGTTTGTTTAATTGAAGCAGTAAAATTCGGCGCCAGAAACAAAATACGAGAATTTGGCTTTGATCTAAAAAGTTATTTAAAGCATAATCTTTAATTAGGAAAATAAAGTAATCCGAATTTAGGCCGAAGATGTAGAAAAGACTTGACTATTTTTTAATAATAAGATAAAATTAGACAGTAAGTTTCTTATTTTTTCTTTCCTTACATAAAATAATACAATGTAAGTTAGACCCCGTAGTAGAAATTTGACAAATGTTTTGCAAAGCAAAACATTACAATGCCGAAGGCAGTCAAATTCTCACTACGGGGTTAGATAGATAAATAAGATTGGTCGGCTTACTTAATAAATTTTTGTGTAAGGATAAAACTATGGCAAAAAAATTGTTCGTTGGTGGAATGTCTTACGAGACCACCGAAAACACTTTGAAAGAGACATTCTCGAAGGCCGGAACTGTTGAATCAGCGACTATTATCATTGACAAGATATCCGGTCGTTCCAAAGGGTTTGGTTTTGTCGAAATGTCGTCCGAAGAAGAAGCTCAAAAAGCGATTGAAATGTTCAACGGCAAGGAACTTGACGGACGAAACGTAACGGTGAACGAAGCTCGCCCTATGGAGTCTCGGCCGCGACAAGGCGGATTCCAGCGAGGTGATCGAGATTTTGGTGGCGGTCGCAGAAGACGCTGGTAGTCGAAGCGTCAAAAAATCGCCGAAGAGGCGATTTTTTGATAGGATAGTTAAATGATAAAGAAATATAATAAGCTAATTAGGGATAGGATTTTGGAGATTATTAAAGCAGCGGGGGAGAAACCCTATTGGCGAGTTCTGGGCAAAAAAGAGTACACAAAAGAAATAAAGAAGAAAATCTTAGAGCTAAAGAATTAACCGGAGCTAAAAAGAAAGAAGAAATTATTAATGAAATTGTTGATATTCAAGAATTGATTGATGCTTTGTCTTCGGAACTCGGCTTAACAAAATCAGAAATTCAGAAACAACAGAAAATAAAAAACAAAAAACGAGGCGGATTCAAAAAGAAGTTGTTTTTAATAAAAACAGAAAAATAAAAATTATGGACTCCGACCCACCCACCACCCATCGTGGTAAAAACATATATTGTAAAAAAGATCAAAATCTAAAAGATTGTCCTTGTAGTTGGCCCAATTGTCCGAGACTACAACCCACCCTCCTCATCCTCCCAAGCTTCGCTTGGGCCCCTGGGATTTGTTGTGATTGTTTAAGACATCATCGAGAAAAAGGGGAGTTACCTGCTTGTTATTTCTCAAACGAAGCAGAAAAAACTTATGATCGTTCGATTGATAATTTTATTAAAGACAAAAAATAATTTAATTTATGCCCAAAAAAGTAATTCTGGTTGATGAAAAAGATAGGGAAATCGGATGGGAAGAAAAAATAAAAGCCCATAAAGAAGGTAAACTTCATCGGGCTTTTTCAATTTTTGTTTTTAATTCTAAGGGCGAATTGCTTTTGTAAAAAAGAGCTGAAACAAAATATCATTCACCAGCTCTTTGGACGAATACTTGTTGTTCCCATCCAACACCTGGTAAAAAACTTATCGACGAGGCAATAAGAAGATTAAAAGAAGAAATGGGAATTGAATCTGATTTGAGAGAAATTTTCAGTTTTGTTTACAAAGCAATTTTTGGGAATTTAACTGAATATGAATTTGATCACGTATTTGTCGGAAAATTTGATGGGACTCCGATATTGAATAAGGAAGAAGTTGAAGATTGGAAATGGATAAAGCCTGAGGAATTAAAGAGATATAAAAGAAAATCCCCAAAATTATACTTATTGGTTTAAACTAATTTTATCGTCTCGGAATTTCAATAAATTGAAATTCCGACAGCCCCTTACCCGTCGGGTTAAGAGGCTGGACTAGATAGGCATAATACTGAGACGACCCAGCCCCTTTAGTAAAAGGGGCTGCCCGAAGGGAGACAGTGCACGAGCGGAGCGAGTGCCTATCTGGGATAAGGTGCTCAAGGTGACAAAAATTTTTCGATTATATCTTTCGCTTTTGAAAAAATATGGAAAGCCAGAGGGGTTTTGGAAGAAGTGGTGTAGGATGCGAAAAACAAAGGAGGATAAAGAAGAGATTGTTTTGGGAGCAATTTTGACTCAGAGGACAAATTGGAAAAATGTGGAGCTGGCTTTAAGAAATTTAAGAAGAGCAAAAGTTTTATCAATTGAGAGAATTTATCAGATTGGTAAGAAAAATCGGAAATTATTGGAAAAATTAATTCGACCATCGGGATTTTATAAACAAAAAGCCGAGAACATTTCTCGGCTTTGTGAGTTTATTGTAGAGAATTATAAATCTTTGGAGAAATTTTTAAAACAGGATTTAGAAAGTTGCCGAAGGCAACTTCTTAAACTTCCGGGTGTTGGGCCCGAAACTGCTGATTCTATTTTGCTTTACGTTGGTGAATTCCCAATTTTTGTTATTGATGAATATACCCGACGATTTGTGAAAAAACACAATCTCGCTAATAAACTTTCTTACGATTATCTTCAGCAGCTGTTTCAGCAAAATTTGCCCAATGATGTCAAAGTTTATCAGGATTTCCACGCCATGATTGTTTTAGAGGGTAAACCCCGTTAGAAATTTTAAATGCATAGTTATTATTGAAATAAATTGTCCTCAAAAATTTTTAACGGGATAAAGGAAAAGGTCGCCGAGGGGGCGATTTTTTCCTTGCTCTGAAATTGTCGTAGGGGTAAGATAAAAATATGGAGCCAAAAACACATTTTACAACCGAAGAAGCCAAAAGAGTAGGGGAGATATTGGGCATTAATTGGAGAAAATTCGATGTTGAGCAATTTAGAATGGGGATGGATGTCGAATTAGAGCACGGTCTTCGTTACCCTCATACCAATGTCAGTAATGACGATCCGATAATAACAGGAAAAATTGCCCTTGCTCACTTAAATGAATTCTCGGATTACTACACTCGGCTTGCAAAAATGGAAAAAGTGGCCGATAAATATTGGGGGAAATAAGAAGAATTTATGAAAAAAATAATTTTAATAGGAATTTTAGTCCTGATTTTAGCCGTTGTTGGATTTTCGGTCTGGAAGTATAAATTTGTTGGAGATAATGGCAATATACTGGAAAAGGAAAATCTTATTTGGGTCAGCGAACCTCTTCCCAATACACTGGTCCAAAGTCCTCTTATGGTTAAAGGAGAAGCGAGAGGAAATTGGTTTTTTGAAGCCTCATTTCCGGTAAAAGTAATAGATGAAAATGGCAAAGAATTGGGAACTGGTATTGCCAGGGCTTTATCAGATTGGATGACTGAAGATTTTGTACCTTTTGAAGCCGATCTTGAATTTCAACTATCCGCAACAAAGAAGGGAACATTAATTTTAGAAAAAGATAATCCCTCCGGTCTTCCAGAAAATGCTGATGAATTAAGAATTCCAGTTCTCTTTAATCCGGTCGAGATGATTAAAGTTGAGGTTTACTTTAATAATGATAAATTAGACCCAGAATTTTCTTGCAACAAAGTTTTTCCGGTAGAAAGAGAAATTCCAAAAACTCAAGCCGTGGCTCGAGCGGCTTTAGAAGAACTTTTGAAAGGGTCAACCGATACTGAAAAAGAAGAGGGATTTTTTACCAGTATCAACCCGGGTGTCAAAATTCAAAGTTTAGCAATCGAAGATGGTATAGCTAAGGTTGATTTTGATAAGCAGTTGGAATTTCAAATAGGCGGTTCTTGTCGAGTGGCGGCTATTCGGGCTCAAATTAGAGAAACTCTAAAGCAATTTCCAACCGTGGATGAGGTCATAATTTCAATTGACGGCAGGACCGAAGATATTTTACAACCGTAATTTAAGAAAAATAAACAATCATGATAGAAGTATGGAAGTATTTGAAGCGATAAAAAACAGATATAGTTGCCGAAGTTATAAAGCAGAACCAGTGCCAGAGAAAAAATTAAAGAAAATATTGGAGGCAGCGAGATTAGCCCCTTCAGCTCATAATGAGCAAGAGTGGAAGTTTATTGTTGTCAGGGATTCTAAAAAGAGAAAAAAACTGGCCAAAACGGCTTTATCTCAAGATTTTATTGCTGAAGCACCAGTGGTTATTGTCGCTGTGGCAATTGATCCAGAACATATCTTATCTTCCGGAGTTCCGGCTTATGCTGTTGATTTAGCTATTGCAATAGAACATATGGCCTTGGAAGCAGTTGAAGAAGGGCTGGGGACTTGTTGGATTGGTGCCTTCGATCAGGAGGCAGTTAAAAAGATTTTAAAAATTCCAGAAAGATACAAAGTAGTGGCTTTACTGCCTCTTGGTTATCCGGCCGGCGAACCGAGACCAAAATCAAGAAAGAAATTAGAAGAAATAATTTCCTACGACGGTTTTAAATAATTTCAAAGGTCGATTAATAATTAATAAATAGTTCTTAATTATGGACGAACAATGTTGTAAAGATTTAAAAGAAAAATGTAAATGTTTATGTGCTGCTCTTTTGGTCATTCTTGGTATTTTTCTGATTACCTTAATAATATCTACGACAATCGATATCAAAGATAAAATCCAGATAACAGGAAACACGATTACCGTTTCTGAAACTGGTGAAGTTTATGCTAAACCCGATTTGGCTTTGACAACTTTTTCAGTGGTAAATGAAGCAAAAACAGTGGCTAAGGCAATGAGTGAAAACACAAAAAAGATGAATGCCGTAATTGATTTCGTCAAAGGTCAGGGGGTGGAAGATAAGGACGTAAAAACCACCAGCTTTAACATTTATCCTCTTTATGAATATCAAAAAGTTGAAACTGAAATCTATCCTTATCCGCCGGGAAAAAGAGTACTTGTTGGATACGAGGTGACTCAATCGCTTGAGGTGAAAATTAGAGATATGACAAAAATAGGTGCGATTTTGCAGGGAGCAACCGATGCTGGAGCTAATCAAGTAGGCGATTTGCAATTTACCATTGATAAGGAAGATGAGTTGAAAAAGGAAGCCAGAACCCAGGCAATTGAAAAAGCTAAAACCAAAGCCAAAGAGTTAGCTGGGCAATTAGGAGTGAAATTAGTGAGAATTATTAATTTCAACGAAAGTAGTGTTATTCCTTATTATTACGGTTTAGAAAAAGCAGCAGCACCAAGTGGTGTTGGTGGGGGAGCTCCCCAAATAGAAACCGGTGAAAACAAAATCGAAGTAACCGTCACCATCACTTACGAGATTAGATAAAACACGAAATCAAACAACAGCGCAATTTGGCAGAGGACAGACCTCTGCCACTCAGTAATTTTTTCTTAAATATTAAATATGTCGGTTAAAAGACCGCAATTGGTTAATGGGGAAATTTATCACCTCGTTCTTCGAGGTGTCGCCGATTCTATAATTTTTAAAGATAAAAATGACTATTATCGGGGAGTTTTTTCTCTTTACGAATTTAATGATACTAATCCGGTTTTGATTCGAGATAGAAGGAGGGCTCGTCTCCGTGCTAAGAAAAAGGGCAGAGAACAGTTTTCTGCCGATAGGGATATGTTTGTGGAGATTTTAGCTTTTTGTTTTATGCCAAATCACATTCATTTATTGGTAAGACAAATTAAAAATAGTGGCATTACTCAATTTATGAAAAAACTCGGTACCGGTTATGCTACTTATTTTAATAAGAAATATGATCGGAAGGGCCATCTCTTTCAGGGTAGGTTTAGGGCGGTTCATATTAGAACCAATGAACAATTAAAAACTGTATTTGTATATATTCATACTAACGGAATTTCTCTGATTGAACCGAAATGGAAAGAAAAAGGAATTAGTAACTTAAAGAAGGTAATTAAATTTTTAGAAAATTACAAATGGTCGAGCTATCCCGATTATCTTGGTAAGAATAACTTCCCCTCGGTAACCAAAAGAGATTTTCTTTTAAAGGTAATGGGCGGAGGAAGGGGTTGTAGGAATTTTGTTGAAGGTTGGGTAAAATATAAAAAAGAGCTTAAAGATTTTAATAAAATCGCCCCAGAGTAAAAATGGCAGAGGTCTGTCCTCTGCCAAATTTTAGATTAGGGGGTAAAAGAGGTGGTAAAAGATAGAAATCAGAAAATTCTATTGCGAATTGTCCAAGAGTGGAAAATAAATCAAAAACCGGAATATAGGGGTTTTAGATGTGCAAAGTGCCAAAAATATATCCACAAAGCCTGGCATCATTGGCTAAAAACAGCCGGTTTTAAAACTCCTGTTCATTTTTGTAATTCTTGTGAGAAAAAATTTAAATTGCTTAAGATTAAAAAAAATTATAAAACTTTTACCTGCGATAAGTGTGGGAAAAAAATGTACAAGGCCTGGCATGTTTGGACTAAAAAAGACAACGTATTGTCCGAAGATCATTTTTGCAAGAAATGCGGCGAAAAATTAAAGTTTGGTAAAGGAATTAAAGGAATAATTTACGACTTAGACGGAACTATTATTTCAACTATAAAATTACACGAATCCGCTTGGCTTTATGCCGGGAGAAAATTTAACATCACTATCTCAAGAGAGATGTTACTTAATCAAAGTGGCATCTCGAATGAGGCAGCAGCTAAGATGATGCTTCCAAATAATAAAAAACATTTGGCTAAGAAATTCATAGCTGCCAAGGTAAAATACGTAATGGAAAACGCAAATCAAGTAGTTCTCTTTCCGAGTATAATTAAAACTATTAGCCAATTATTTAAAAGTGGTTACAAGGTTTGGATTTGCACTTCGACTCCTAAAAATTTTGTTATAAAAATACTGGATAATTTCAGCGAATTAAGAAAACTCCTCAGACATAACATTATTTGGCGGAAAATGTACAAAAGAGAAAAACCATCGCCCGATGTACTAAATTTAGTAATCAAAAAGATGAATTTGGCAAAATCTCAGGTTTACTATATTGGCGATGCTTTTAGCGATTACAAAACAGCAAGGAGAGCAAAAGTTAAATTTATTTATTTTTGTCCCAATCTAAAAAAGAGAGATTCAAGAATTTCTAAATCAATTCCAACCATTTCTTCGCATAAACATGTTTTTGAAATTACCAGAAGAAAATAAATTTTATTGGACGAAGCATTCCAAAGCGAAGATGCGGCAGTACCGGTTTTCAGAAAAAAGGGTTTTGCGAATCCTTCGAAAATCAGACAGAAAAGAAGAGGGGATAGCGCCGGGAACAATTGCTGCCATGGAAATTACCGGTACCAAAAAACATCCTACTGAGGTCTGGACTATGTATCAAATCCTAAAGAAACCGAAAGGGATTAAAATAATTTCTGCTTGGCGATATCCAGGTAGAACTCCAGAAGGGGAGAAACCAATTATCCCAGAAGATACCCTGGAAGAATTGGATAATATTCTTAAAAACTGAAATGAATCGGAGATTCATTGAAAGTGATAAAATATAATTAATATGGATACAAAAATTTTTGGTTGGGTTCTATTAATAGCTGGAGTGATAATAATATTTGGAACTTTATATTCTTCTTATAATATTTTTACTGGAAAGGCTACCATTCCAGAGATTTTTAAAATTGAAGCGAAAAAAGTTGCAGCGCCAACTGAAGAGAAAATTCCAGCCAGCCAAACTGAGCTTCAAAAAGAGATGGAAAAAATGATTGGAGAGCAATTACAAGGATTAATTCCAACCGATGTTTTACCGAAAATGCTTAATTTGTTTGTATGGTCAATATTAGCCGGTCTTTTAATTTTCGGCGGTAGCCAGCTCTCCAGCCTAGGAATTAAATTAATAAAGGAGTAATTGACTCCCTTATTTAACTTGTTAAGATAGAAATATTACCCCGGAGGGAGGGTAAAATTTTAATTTGGAGGTACTTTTACAATGATAACTTTTTCGATAACCGAATTCCCAAAAAAAAGATAGTGGGTGTTATAAAGGATGGGAATCTGATTGGAACCATTTATCCTACAGAAGAAGGAATAGAAGTAGTTCCGAATCATCTAACGATTTATCCCGAACGGATAATAAAGAATGGTCATAACAAAGACCGAAATATGCCTTCAATTCTGATCAATCTAATTAAATAAGAAAGGAGGATTGAATCATGTCAGGAGAATATGCTCAGGCCGGGGTGGATTACACTAAGATTGAGCCATTTAAGGAAATGATGCAAGAAGTAGGGAAACGAACTCTAAGTTTTCCCAATCGGCGAGGAGTCTACATTAACGAAGAGGCAGGGAATGTCTTTGAGTATCGGGGGTCACATAAACCTTTATGGTGTACAGTCCAAGAGGGGCTCGGTAACAAAAACTGGATTGCCGAATGGATGCATCAAGAAACCGGAGATCCTCGTTATTTCGATGGGATTGGCATTGATACTGTTATGATGGCAGTGGTTGATGTACTTCGGCGAGGTGCCCTGCCAGTAGCTTATACCGATGAAGTGGCAGCTGGCGATAGCAATTGGTTCAAGGACGAGGCTCGGAGCCGGGCCATAGCAGAGAGTTTTTATCAAGCTTGTGAGATTTGCGGTATGGCGCTTTTAGGAGGAGAGTCACCAGCTTTGCGCTATCTAATTAAAGCAGAGCCACCGGTTAAGAGCGCTCCTTCTTTGAGTGGGAATACGATTGGCATCATTGCGCCTAGGGAAAGATTAATCACTGGCCAAAAACTTGGACTAGGAGATCGTATCATTGGCGTGACCTCATCTGGGCTTCATGCTAACGGAATCTCTTTGGCGATTAAGCGCGCTTTGGTCTTACCTGAACAGTTTTTTACTAAATTACCCAATGGTAAGACCTTAGGGGAAGAAGCTCTTATCCCTACTCGGTCATATGTTAAGCTGATGGAAGATTTGCTCGACTCGTATGTCATCATTCACGCCATAGTTCCTGGTACTGGTGATGGCGTTGGTAAGATTGCTTTCGACAAGCGACCCTTTACTTACCGAATTAAAAAATGGGTAGAGGTGCCGTTACTCTTTTCTTTCATGCGTGAATTGGGTGTAACCCTCGAAGATTGTCTAAAAACCTTTAACTGGGGAATTGGCTTTTACATTTTTGTTCCTGAAAGTGAGGTTGAGCGAACTTTGGAGATTGGAAAAGCAGCAGGATATGAGCTTCTTGAGCTTGGCCAGGTTGAAGAAGGCGAACGCTGCGTGATTTTTGAACCGGAGGGAATTACTCTGCCGCCACCGGGGAAATAGATATTTTCGGAGCTGCATTTCTCAATTGAGGGTGTGGCTCTTTTAATTTGTGGTATAATACAATAATGCAAAATATCTTTTTTCAATATCTTTGCTGGCAGTTTTTGGAGGTGCCAGGAAATATTTTAAATGCTTGGAGAAATTTTCTGAAATTTAACTTAAATTATTTTTCGATTTCTTTCTTAATTAAAACTCTTTTTTCTCCTTGGCGAAGATATCGAATGTCTTACGGAAAAGGTTTTGATATTGGAAGATATTTTGCTGCCCTTTTTTCTAATTTAATTTTCCGTCTCTTGGGAGCAATAATGAGAATTATTTTAATAATTATTGGACTCTTAGTAGAAATTTTTATAATTTTTGCTGGTGTAATTTTGTTCTTTGGTTGGCTTATTCTGCCAGCACTTTTAATCGCTGGCTTAATTTTCGGCTTTAAAATTATTTTATGATAAATTTCAATCTTAAAGAGGCGGCGATTTTTCAGGCGGTAAAATGGCATCCAGTTTTTAGATTTGCTCGAGTTTTAAAAAAGTTATTTTTGATTTTATTTATTTTCACTTTTTTCGCATTTCTTTTTGGATTTTTAACTGAAAGTTTTTCTCAGAATTTAAATTCAAACCTCTTTAGCCTTTCAATAATATTTTTAGTTTTTGGCCTGGGTTGTTGGATCAAAGAAACATTTTTAAATTCCAAACTTAAAAAACCTAAGCTAAAAATTAAACTCGGAGAAGCACTTTTAGAGCCAGAGAAATACAATTTAGCTGAGTTTTTGAGTTTTGAGGTGGCTAAGGCAATTTGGAAATCAAAAAATAATTCCACTTGGCTTTTCTACAATCTTTTGGCTGAAAATCCTCATTTAAATTTTATTTTTTCAAGAGCCCTTTTAAGTTTGAAAGAAATCAAAAAAGTCTTAAAAGACTACAGTCCACCCACCACCGTCCCAGCCTTCGGCTGGGCCCCACTTGAAGCAGTTATTTTTGAATCTTTGAAAACTGCTCAGAAAAAAGGAAATCTAAGAGTTGAGGTAGAGGATATGATGGGAGCTTTAGCTAAACACGATTTAATTTTTAAGAAAATCTTAATTAACTCGAATCTTAAAGTGGAAGATATTGAAAACTTAACTTGGTGGTTAGAAGATTTGGAAGAAAAAATCGCTGAGAGTAAAAAATTTTGGGAATGGAAAAATTTAATAAAAAGGGGAACTTTGGCCAAAGAATGGACAGCAGGTTACACCATTACTTTGGATAGATATTCAATTGATATATCAGAAATAGTAAAAAGACGGGGTTTTCCAGAAATTATTGGCCACCAAAAAGAAATCGAGGCAATGGAAAGGATTCTATCTAGGAGGGAAATTAATAATGTCTTAATTATTGGAGATCCAGGAAGTGGCAGAAAAAGCATGATTGAGGCTTTAGCTATAAAGAGTGTCTTGGGTGAAAGCCTACCTGAAGTGAATTTCAAAAGAGTTCTTCAGTTGGATTTGCCATCTTTACTAGCTCAAACTGAAAGTCATGAGGAAGTGGAAAGTATTTTGGACACAATTTTTCGAGAAACTATCTCGGCCGGGAATATCATTTTAGTTATTGATGAATTTCATAATTTTATTGGAGGTGTAACTCGGCCGGGAGTAATTGATATTTCGGGAGTTATCTCCTCCTATTTACCCTTACCCCAATTTCAAATTGTGGCTCTCACCACTTTTGAAGGGCTTCATAAACAAATTGAGCAGAATCCCTCCGTTTTATCTCTTTTTGAAAAGGTGGTGGTTTCAGAAATTTTAGAAAGAGAAACCCTAATGCTTTTGGAAAACCTGGCTCTGATTTTAGAATACAAATATAAAAAATTTATTTCTTATCCTGCTTTAAGAAATATTATAAATTATTGTTCAAAATATTTACCGGCTAAACCATTCCCGGAAAAGGCAATGGATTTGCTAGATGAAGTAATGGTTTATCTTGCTCAAACAAAAGATAACGTGCTTTTATCAAAACATGTGGCAAAAATTGTTACAGAAAAAACTCAAATTCCGGTTGGCGAAATTGAAATCAGAGAAAGAAAAATTTTACTAAATTTAGAAGCCCTAATTCATCAAAGAATCATTAATCAAGAAGAGGCGGTCAAAGAAGTTTCGGCCGCTTTGAGAAGAGCCAGGGCTGAAGTAACGATTAGAAATGGTCCCATAGGTTGCTTTTTGTTTTTAGGTCCAACCGGAGTAGGTAAAACTGAGACCTCAAAGGCCTTAACCGAAATTTATTTTGGCTCAGAAAAAAGAATGATTCGGCTTGATATGTCAGAATTTCAAGCGATAGCAGACATTCCTCGTCTGATTGGTTCTCCAGGAGAAGAAGGGTTTTTGACTACAGAAGTTAGAGAAAGACCTTTTTCTTCGATTTTATTAGACGAAATTGAAAAAGCTCATCCCAATATTTTAAATTTATTTTTACAGGTTTTAGATGAGGGTTATTTAACCGATGGTTTAGGTCGAAAAGTTAATTTTAAAAACTCAATCATTATTGCTACCTCCAACGCTGGCTATCAAATCATTTTGGAAGCGATAAAACAGGAAGCGGAATGGTCAGGAGTGAAAGAAAGACTCTTAAATTATCTTTTTGAAAAAGGAATCTTTAGGCCAGAATTTATCAATCGATTTGATGCGGTAATTGTTTTTAAACCCTTAACTAAAGAAAATCTTTTAGACATTGTCGAATTGTTGCTTCAAAAAATAAAGAAAAATTTAGCTGAAAAAGATATTGAATTTTTAGTTACTCAACCCCTGAAAGAAAAGATAGTTGAATTAGGATATTCGCAAATTTTTGGTGCCAGAGAAATGCAAAGAGTTATCCAAGACAAAGTTGAAAATATTTTGGCTCAGGCTCTTTTATCAGGCGAACTAAAAAGAGGATACAGAGTAGAAATAGATCCCGAAGAATTTAAATTAAAAATTAATCCTTGACCAATTTATTCAATTTGCTAATCTAAAAAAGGAGGGAAACCTCCTTTTATTTTAAATTGGAGGCAAAAATGGAACATTAACAATCTTTTTAGGATTGTAAAAAAAGAAAATTCAGCAAGAAAGGAGGTAAAATAAATGCAAGAGAGAAACAATATCTTCTATGACCTTGAAGGTCCGGTTTCGAGTAAAGGTAATGCTCAGGCCGTTTGTAAAAAGTATGTCAAAGACGGTGGCAAGGTCTTCCCGGTAATCAGCCGCTACGACGATCTTTTAACTCTGGCAAATAAAGAAGGACATGAGCCAGGGGATACTCTTGGGCTGATAGTGCCTTTCCTAGTTGAAGCTGGGGTTACCGAAGATGATATCCGGACTGTTTCAGCTAAGGCTGGCTTAGTCCAGGGGATTCGTGAATTCTTCATTGAACTCCAAGAAGAAGGCTGTATTGTCTGGATTATTTCTACCAGCTATGAGCAGCATGCTCTATCAATTGTCAAAAGGGCTGGTGTACCACCTGAGCGTGTCTATTGTACAAAGTTTCCGCTTGATCAACTTCGAAAAGAGGTAAATAAGGCAGACCTAACTTTAGTGCGAGAAGTGCGGGAAAGAGCGGCTGAGCTTTATATTGACGACCTTGACTTAGGCGACAGGGACAAGGAAATACTGACGTTCTTGACTCCCTTCTATTGGGAAAAGTTGCCTCAGATTACACTTGGTCAGGCAATGGCCAAGGTCACGGTGATGGGTGGCCGGCGGAAAGTCAGAGCTCTTCAGGAGGCTATTCGAGCCAGTGGTGGGTTTTATCTCAGTGACGCTCTTATTGTGGTTGATAGCATAACTGATTGGAGGATGGCTCAGGTGGTGGAAGCAGCTGGCGGGATTGCCTTAGCTTGGAATGCCAATTGGTATGTCCTTCCTTACGCTAGCTGTGGAGTAGCAGCTGTGGATGCCAGAGCAGTTCGACCACTTTTTAAAGCTTGGCGAGAAGGAGGAAGATCTGCTGTCCGAGAATTTGTCGAGTCAGCGCCTCAACCAGAAGATCTTGAGGCAGGGCCATATTATCATTGGTTGGCTGGTAGGGATGAATCTTTTAAGCAAGAAATGCTAAAGATTCATAAAAAACTCCGGACGACTTGTCGCGGAAAAGAAGTAGCCAAATTAGGCTAAGGTCGTGATTAAAATAATCATGGCGAGGGGTGAGACTTTTTGGTCTTGCCCCTCTTTTATTTTGCCTATTTGAGCCACTGTGAATAATCTGTGTATAAAAATGGGTTTTTGTATTCATTTTACAATAGTCATATTTTAGATTGACGAAGAGACATCAAGTGAGTTAAAGTGAAGATAGGTGGGGGATTGTGGATAACTATGGGATAAATGCCTCTTTCTGTGGATAACTCCGAGTGAGCATTACGAACGAGAACCCCGCCCTCTATGCCGTATGTATTATGTTTATTGGTGAGTATAAATATTTAATAGATGAAAAGAAAAGATTGGCTATTCCAGCCAAATTTCGGCAGCTTTTAAAAAAACGAGCAGTGATTACTCGTGGATTAGACCAATGCCTTTTTCTTTATCCAGCTAAAGAATGGGGAATTTTAGCCAAAAAACTAGCCCAATTACCTTTATCTCAAGCCGATGCCAGGGGATTTGCCAGACTAATGCTAACCGGGGCAATGGAAGCTAACCTTGATAACTTAGGAAGAATTTTAATTCCTGATTATTTGAAAACTTATGCTTTTTTAAAAAAGAAAGTAGTGATTGCCGGAGTTTATAATCGAATCGAAATTTGGGATGAAAAGAAATGGAAAGAATATAAGCAGAAAACCGAAAAAGAAGTAGGGGATATAGCGGAGCGCCTCAAAGAGTTAGGTGTATAAATTTCAAATTTTAAATTGTGACTCACATTCCTGTTCTTCAAAAAGAGGTTTTAGAATATTTTGACCAAAAGCCAAATGAAAATTTTATTGATTGTACCATTGGTGAAGGAGGTCATACTTTAGCAATCTTAGAGAAAAATGGACCGAAAGGAAAAGTCTTAGGAATTGAATGGGACCCAGAACTATATAAAAAATTATCGAGGTCCGACCTCGATAGATTAAAAGCCAGATTGATTTTAGTAAATGATAATTTTGCTAACTTAGAAGAGATCGCGAAATCACAAAAATTTCGCTCGGTTTCCGGAATATTGTTCGATTTAGGAATGTCGAGCTGGCATCTGGAAGAATCAGGTAGGGGATTCTCTTTTCAGAAAAAGGAACCCTTAGATATGAGGTATAATCCTCAAAATCCTCTGACAGCTGAAAAAATAGTAAATTATTGGTCAGCTCTGGAAATAGAAAAAATTTTGGAGATTCACGGAGAAGAAAGATTTTCTAAACAAATTGCTAAGTACATTATAAGTTTTAGAGAAGTTAAACCCATCAAAACAACTTCTCAGTTAGTTGAAATTATAAAAAAAGCTACTCCTGATTGGTATCACCGTCGAAAAATTCATCCTGCTACCAAAACTTTTCAGGCTCTGAGAATCGCGGTTAATGATGAGTTAAACAATTTAGAAAAAGCCTTGCCCAAAGCCTTAAATATTTTGAAACCGGGGGGTAGAATAGTCGCAATTTCTTTTCAGTCTTTAGAAGACAGAATTATTAAAAATTTTTTAAAGGAAAAGGCTAAAGAAAATATTCTGAAAATTTTAACTAAAAAACCAATTAAACCATCCTTAGAAGAAATTAAAATTAATCCCCGCTCGCGTTCAGCCAAGCTCCGGGCGGCAGAAAAATTATGAACCAGACTTTAACTCTAAATCCAAGGATGGGGCTCTCGCCTTCGGCGAGAAGCCTCGCGTCCCGACCATTTTTAATTAGGCCTCGTCTAACTTTAAACTTAAAACTCTTTTGGGGTTTAATATTAATTTCAATAATATTTCTCTTAGTTTTTTATGTTTTCCAAGTTAATTTTTTAACTCGAGAAATTTATTTAATTCAAAACTCTGAAGAAAAGTTAAAAGAAATTACTCAAGAAAATGAAAACTTAGAAATTGAGTTTTCCAAATCTAATTCCTTGGCTAATCTAGAAAAATATTTATCCAATCAGAATTTTGAAAAAGCTAGCCAGGTAAAATATATTAAAATTTTGGAAAGCGAGGTGGTTACAAAATGAAAGTGAGTTGGCGAGTAAATTTAATTCTCGTTTTTTTCATTCTTTTTTCAGCGGTCCTTTTAAGCCGTTTAATTTATATCCAGATTCTTCAAATCGATTTTTATAAAGCCCTGGCTCAAGGCCTCCAGAATTTTCCCACCGAAACCCAACCAGAAAGAGGAGAGATTTTTTTAAAAAATGGCGAATTTTTGGCCATTAATAAAAATTTTTCATTGGTTTTTGCCGTTCCAAAAAAAGTTACGGAAACTGAAAAAACAGCGAAAGCCTTGAGCGAGATTCTCAATTTGCCAGAAAGTATAGTTTTAGAAAAACTAAAAAAAGATACCTTATATTCGCCAATAAAAAATAAATTAACCGAGGAAGAGGTTGAGAGCATTAAAAAATTAAATTTGTCTGGAATTTATCTTGCTGAAGAAAGACTGCGTTACTATCCCCAAGAAACCTTAGCTTCCCAGCTTGTCGGTTTTGTAGATAAAAATAATCAGGGTCAATATGGCCTGGAATACTACTATGACGAGATTTTGAATGGGACAGATTTAATTTTAACCCTTGACTATAATATCCAATTTAAAGCAGAAAAATTATTAAAAGAAGCTAAAGAAAACTTAGATATTGAATCAGGTCAAATTATTGTCATAGATCCCAATTCCGGGAAAATAATTGCTCTGGCTAATTTTCCCAATTTTAACCCCAATCAATATCAAGAATACGCTTCGAATGGCAGTTTAGGAATTTTTAAAAACAGAGCTACTCAGGATCTCTTTGAACCGGGCTCGGTTTTTAAACCAATTACTTTTGCTGCTGCTTTAGAAGAAGGGAAGATTACTCCCCAAACTACTTACATTGATAAAGGAATGGTGGAGATTGGAGGTTGGCCTATTTATAATTACGCTGAGAGGGTCTATGGAGAACAGACAATGACCAATGTTTTGGAAAAATCAATCAACACCGGGGCAGTATTTGTCCAGAGCCAGCTTCCTCATCATATTTTTTTAGATTACATTGAAAAATTTGGAATTTTTGAGTCAACCGGGGTTGATTTACAAGAGAGTTTTTCTGAAAATAAAGAATTTAAAAAGGGTTACGAAATAAATTTTGCCACCGCCTCCTTTGGCCAGGGAATTGAAATGACCCCAATTCAGCTGGCCCGGGCTTATTGCGCAATTGCCAATGGTGGGAAATTAGTTAAACCTTATTTAGTTGAAATTGAAAAAGGATCCGAAATTCCTCCCTCTATTATTTCTTCAAAAACTGCTTCCCAATTAACTGCCATGATTGTCAGCGTGGTGGAAAATGGTTTTGGGAAAGCAGCCAAAATCCCCGGATATTATATTGCTGGTAAAACCGGAACTGCTCAAATTTCTTTTTCAGCCCTAGAAATTGATAAACCTGGCTATTCGGAAAAAACTATTCAAACTTTTGTTGGTTTCTTCCCCGCTTTTTCGCCTCAATTTTTAATTTTGATAAAATTGGATAATCCCAAAACCAAAACTGCTGAATATTCAGCAACGCCAATTTTTCACGACTTAGCTGAATATATTATTCATTACTATCAAATTCCACCAGATTATGAGTAAATCTATGCCCCGTAATACAACTTCCAGTAGGCGCGTTCCAAACAAACGCCGGGGCATAACTTCAATGGATGAAGATATAAATTTATTCATATTAAATAACCACTTACAGGGCAAAACGCACCTAACGGCGTTTGGCACTGGAAGTTGATATACGGGGTATGAATATTTTTGAAAAAATTAATTTTTTTTGGAAAAGACCGAAAGTTATTATTGTTACTGGCCAAGGTCAGGCCTGTACCAAAGAGGCCATTTATGAAGTTTTGAAGAAGCATTTTAAAATTGGTAATGAAATCTTGATTTTTGAAACCGATTTAAAAAAGCGGAGAGAATTTGAATTTCTTTTAAAAAATTCCTCTCTGCCAATTTTAGTAGTCACTCATATTGGTGATATCCCTTTTGAAAAAGATTTTTTTGCTGGGGACAGGGAAAAAACAGTTGAAATTCGAAAATTGGCAAAAATTTTACCAGCCTATGGCTATTTAATTTTAAATTTTGATGACGAGACAGTTAGAGAAATAAAGGACTCCAACCTGCCCACCGCCCCTTCACATAAATTAACTTTTGGCTTTCAGGAAGGGGCTGATTTTCGAGCCACGGACATTAAATTAAATACCGGAGTAAACTTTAAAATAAATTATCGAGGAAATATTGTTCCAGTTTGGTTGGAGAAACTATTTGGCAAAGAGCAAATTTACTCGGCATTAGCTGCCATAGCAGTAGGAACAATTTTTGATTTAAATTTAGTTGAAATATCTCAGGCCTTAAAAAATTATCAAAGTTTGCCTGGCAAAATGAGATTAATCGAGGGGCGAAATCATTCTCGGATTTTAGATGATTCTGAATCAGCAACTATCTTTTCAATGGCTGAGGTAGTAGAAATTTTAGGAAAAATTCAAGGATTCAAAAGGAAAATTGCTGTTTTGGGAGATGTAATTTCTGTTGGAAAATACACAATTGAAGCTCATGAAGCAATGGGGGAGAGAGTAGCTAAAAATTCCGATTTATTATTTACGTTTGGGGCGAGGGCAAAATTCATTGCTCAGGGAGCTAATACTAAAGGCATGGCTCTTGAAAAAATTTTCCAATTTGATACAATTGATGAAGGGAAATTGAAGCTTAAAGAGGAAATAAAAGAAGGGGATTTAATTTTAGTTGATGGCTCAAAAGAAATGGAAATGGAAAAGATCGTGGAGGAAATTAAAGCAGTGTAATAAATTGGGCAAAAATTCTTCTTAAATATAAGTATGCCAAATTTAATCTCCAAAATTTATCTTTTTGTATCAAAGGCGCTGATCAGAGGATCGGCTGAGTTTTCAATTAAAAATCTTTGAAGATTCAGCCGGTCCTCAAAATCGGCCATTTAATTTTATTTTTCTGCTGAAATAAGCGGAAAAGGAGGTGTAAATGGTTCTTTTGTAGTACCTTTTC
>Ga0210017_1000672_pt1 | contig 29334 bp, 30 predicted proteins | sample CryGeyCG2014_020_FD_183966 | JGI IMG/M metagenome (GOLD analysis project Ga0210017, IMG submission 183966) | Groundwater microbial communities from aquifer - Crystal Geyser CG08_land_8/20/14_0.20 (SPAdes) (version 2) | ecosystem: Environmental > Aquatic > Deep subsurface > Groundwater | place... | reverse complement strand
ATAGCTAAAGGCTGCTTCTACTAATTCTTTTACGGAATGAGACTCGCCTGTGCCAGTGACATAATCATCGGGCTTTTCCTGCTGCAATATTCGCCACATCATCTCGGTATACTCCGGCGCATAGCCCCAGTCTCTTTTGGCATTAAGGTTACCCAGATAAAGCTTATCCTGTTTACCGGCTAAGATGTTGACTACTGCCCGGGTGATTTTACGGGTAACAAATGTCTCTCCTCTTCTGGGAGATGTATGATTAAAGAGTATGCCGTTACTGGCAAAGATATTGTATCCGTCACGGTAGTTTTTAGCCATCCAGTAAGCATAAACTTTGGCGCAGGCATAAGGGCTTTGCGGTTGGAATTGAGTAGTTTCTGATTGTGGAGGAAGCGCGGAGCCAAACATTTCGCTGGAAGATGCTTGGTAAAACTTGATTTTTCTACTACTGCGGCGGATTGCCTCCAGAATACGCGTGGTACCTAGAGCAGTAATATTTCCCGTGTATTCGGGAATATCAAAACTTACCCTTACTTGGCTTTGCGCAGCCAAATGGTATACTTCATCAGGTTTTATATTGAAGATAATATTGTTGATTTGCTCGGCGTCGGAAACATCGCCATAATGCAGAAATAATTTAGCTTTCTTAGAATGCGGATCAACATAAATATGATCTATCCTACCGGTATTAAAGGTGCTTGCCCGGCGAATAATACCATGCACTTCATATCCTTTAGATAAAAGCAACTCTGCCAGATAGGAACCGTCTTGACCGGTGATACCAGTAATAAGCGCTTTTTTCATGTTAACTCCATAGACAGTGTACGTAATCTCATAATTGCTATGTAGTTACAAAACAAATACTACGCCTTTCTCTTCAAAGTTACCACGGCGATTTTCTTGAAAACATGGGCTCGTATTTTAGGATCGGGGATACGCAAAGCCCACTGTTTAACCTTTTTAAAACTAAATGACTTTGGAAAAGAAAGTTCCGGAAAATAGCCGAATTGTTTTTTTCTGCAAGCCGACAAGTAAAAACTATCCACCAAGGCCTTCTCAGGTTCGGCAATCAGAAATTTACCGCTTCCCTGCCTGCCAGATAGGCCGGCTTTATACCAGTCAAAACCTTTAAAAAACTTAGGGGTCAATTGATGAAATGAAAAAACCCCCAATTTCGTCCTGATTAATTTTGTATGAGATGTAGAAGCAAGCGTTATTACTTGAGGAATTTGTTCAACTATATTATATAAATACAGCGCGCTTATAAAAGATACATAAGCACGATGACGAGTAAGCAAATAAGGAATAGCCGCGTAGGGGCTTAATTGATCATTACCAACCTGGGCCCATATCCCTCTGTAAACTTTTGTAACCAACCCATCTTCTACCAAATTATTCAAACCCTGAATAACCACAGATGAAGATTTTCCCGAGGAAGTCGATAACTCAAAGGTAGTAAATACAGGCTGGCTAAGTTTTTTAATATCCCCTAAAAGAGACCGCCTACGCATAATTTTTGCCTAATTGCTCGATAAAACCAGCTGTTTTTAACTGAATCTGTTCCCATGCGGATGGATTATCATGTGTCATTCGGTCCTCAGTGGCTAGATAAGCTACTACTGTATCACGGAAAACTTCAAATTTTACCTGAAAAACATGCTCGTATGCCTTTGAAAACACTCCTTTTTCCACCGGCATTGCCTTTTTCTTACCGTTCGGGACGAATTGGGAATTCAACAGATATAAATCAAAAATATCTCGCGCCTGGATTACAGACCGTCCGGCAAGGGCTTTTATTTTTTGTATTACCGCTGGATAGATATCATAGTGCGAAACTAACACCGGCGCAATTTTATATGCCCTTAAAATAGAATCTAAGGGAGTTTGCACAACGGCTTCTCCTGTTATACCCCTACGAGAGAATTCGACCTTAGTAAAAAGATTAATGTCAGCGTAGGTAATTAAATGCACTTTAAAACGCTGTGTGGTTTGCGTCTGCTTGGCGCGCTCGATTGCCGGCGGGATAATTTGTTTTATCCCAAAAGGCAAAAGGTGCTCCTGAAAAGCAGGCATCTGCAAGATACCCATGACATAATCCTTAAGCCAACCCACCTCTACCTTTTCAACATCTAAATCCATATCCTGCGAATAACGGATACTGTTAAAGAATAAACGCAGGTTAACCCCTCCCTTTAAAGCATAGCAGGCAGGCTTAACTTTCCGGCCGAAATACCGCAGAAATTCTAAGTGGAAAACTTCCCTGATCTGTAGTTCTGAATAATTATCACCGTTCATATATGTATTATAATTTAGTTATAACTAAATTTCAAGACATACCTCAATCAGCTTTCCTCCGTCTATTAACAGTCATGGGCTAAATGACGTTTTACTTTTTACTCTTCTGCCAAAATTCCTGCAAGAATATTGCAAACACCCCGAGAAACAGGCCCATGGCTATTGATATCGCTAAAGCTTTCTTTTTGCTCGGGCTTACGGGATTAGGGGAAACTCTCGGCTGAGCCACAATTCTCAAGTTTTTAATAAAATTTTTACTTATTTTTAATTTTTCAATTGTTGCTTGAAAATCACTTATCTGAGAATCGATGCTTTTAAACTCAAGATTCAGATTAACCCTACGGATAGATAAATCGCTAAATTGATTGTTTAGCTGGTTTGAATAACTTAAATTATTTTGCATAAAATTTAACAGCAATAAAATAGACTCATTCTCCGCAGAAGTTTTATTTTCTAATAATTCTTCGCGCTTACTTAATATTTGCTTGGTATTTAAATTAATAGCGGTGATCTCATCTTCTAGCTTAGTCTCCCTGATCCCCACCTCTCTTATTTGATCCTGCAAACTTTTAGCTTTTTCCTTAGCGGTTAAGATGGCGCGTTCACTTGCTTTTATCTGGCTTTCATTTTCATTATTTGCGGCTTCAATATTGTTAGCATAACTACTAGAGATTATCTCGCTCAAGTTGCGCAGCAAAACTACACCGAACTCCTTTTTCTTGCTCTCTAAATCAACGCTTACTTGCAAAAGATTAGTTTTAAGCGGGTTTACTACTTTAATTTCAAATTTATCTTTGTCAGGGTCAAGCTTCAATTTTTTTCTTAAATTTTCATTAAAAGCACCGTTTATAATCAAACTTTTTAAGTTTTCCGCAGCCTCAAGATCATTGGCCCCGATCAATGACTGTCCGACAACCGGCGGTTGAATCATCATTGAGATTCTGTATATCTTCGGAGAAAACAGAGCATAAGCAAGCCCTATGGCAAGAGTTAACAGAGATACTACAATCAAAGTCTTTTTACGCTTAACAATTACTTTAACATACTGACTTAGGTCTATTTCGTCTTCTTGCATATTCTGTTGATTTTCCATGCATTCCTCCTCAAGCGTTAGCGTTAGGGACAGTCCCCTTCGGGGACAGTCCCCAGAGCCGCCCTGCTTTTCCGTTTAGCGAATACTCCATCTCCTGTTTTAGTTTATTATATTCTACTTCTTTTATTTGTAGAAAATGCTGAAGAAGCCTGAATTTTTCTTCCAGGCCTTTCTCAGTTAGAAGATAATGGATTTTTCTTAGTTTTCCGGGGTTTTCGGTGAAATTTTTGACTTTAATGAAACCCTTTAAGATAAGTTCACGTAGAAGATAGTTAGTTTTGCCTAAGGAGATATTCAGGCGACTGGAAAGATCACGTTGAGTAATATTTGGCTTGGCCTCTAACTCTTTGAGAATAAAGAGAGTTTCTTCTTTTTGGCTTTGGCCATGGCTTTGGCCAAAGGAGGCCAAACCACTGCCTTCTGGCTTGTGGGGTTGTTCAGTCATTGAACAGATATTGTAACAAGCAGAGGAAAAAAGTCAAGCAAAATCGCCTTCGGCGAAGCTTTGAGCGATTTTGCGCAGATCCTTGACATTTCGTTTCTTTTTATTCGCCTCAGAATGTCAAGGATCTAGTCAAGTTCCACACCGTAGATCTGTTAATTTTAGCATAAATTGAGATTAAAAGGGAACAGTAATTCCGGCTTCAACACCATACTGGTCTTTGCGGGATTTTAGCCTTATAAAGGCTTCGGCATCAAAATGTTCTAGGAATTTATGTGTCATGGTAAGAATTATGCCTAAGGGTTTGCCAAGCTCGTTCTTAAGCGCAAGAATAACTTTATTGCGGCCAAAGGTTACCGTTGCCCCGAACTCTATCGCCTTAATTTTACCCTTGCCATAATCCATCTGAAAAGTTAGCCCCAAATTACGGCTAAACTTCCATTCGCCGTAAAGAATGAGCAACTGGCCGGGTAAAGTCAAACGGCTTTGACGAATACCGATGCCAATCCGGTAGCGGAGCTGGCCTTTTTTTGGATAAAGCGTCGGCGACTCAAGCTGAACCTTAAATTCAAAGCGCGAGGTTGAGCTGCCTTCAAGAATATAAACAATACGATTAGCCGAGGGGAGCTGCCAGTAACCCTTAAAGGTTAATGTGTCTCGGCCATCTTCAGATACCCATTCAATCTGCTGATTATTATTTAACTTCCAACTACCCTTGAAGGTAAAAGTTTCCGGTGGGCCTTTGCGGCCGGTGGCTTCAAAACAAAGTTCATTATAATCATTCGCGCGCCAAGTGCCTTTAAGCTTAAGTATGCGCAAGTGTTCAGGGACAGTCCCCTTCGGGGACAGTCCCTGAACAAATTCTGTTATAGTTTCAATAGTAAGAGAGTCGGATTCGGCGAGAATAAACCTTCGGCGTAGCGTATCTTTAAACTTCATCCTTATTGTTCTCAAGTAACCTGGCAAAAGTTCCTACCTCAAGCAGCCTAATTTCGCTGGGCTCCTCAACAAATCTGCTGACATCATTTCTAACCTTTGCCCAATCTAATGCCTCGGCAACTTTCTTGATCTCTGATTTCCAGTTTTGTGAATCAATCTTAATTGGCTCCCGCGAAGTCTGTTCCATAGCGTTATTAAGCATAAGATAATTTGGCTCTAAGCCTTTAAATTTTGTCAGATACCATAACAAATCATACCAATCCCTGCCCTTAGCGTATTCACGGCATAGAAGCGCATGCACTTTACCGGCAAATAAAGAAGCCAAATCATAGTGCAGCATATAAAATATGAAAGTTGAATTATACACGCTACTAGTTTCAATTCCACCCGGAGGCGGATTGGAATCAACCTCTACCTTAATGGCAATTTTCTGGCTTTTCAAAGGGCTCAGGCCAGTTTCAAAAAGAATACCTGAGAATTTCAATAAAACGCTGTGCACAGTACGGCTATCATCGTATTTAACCTCCAGGTCATATCCCGCTAACTTAAACTCCTGCAGAATATTCTTTACCATATCGGTAAAGTTATAATTCTTAGCCTTGGCTGACAAACTGAAATCAATATCTTCAGAAAACCGCCTAATTTTGTAAATAAACCGTAAAGCAGTCCCACCCACGAAAACAAGGTTTTGATAAAATTTATTTTTATAGATAATATTGAGAAAATACGCCTGCAAATACTCCCTGACCCGGTTGAGGTTTTCGTTTTCCGTCAAATTAGCATCAATAACCGACTTAATGTAATCTCTCATTTAAGTGTTTTATACCTCTTCTTCCCTGATTTAATAAAACCGGTGAATGACCGGGCAATATCATTGGTTTTTTTATTATATTGGCGCCTAAATTCATTGAAACGCTTTAAATTCAGGCTTTCGAGGTTTTGAAACCTATAAGATTCAAATTCACTCTCGATTCCATCCATATCTTGATGAAAATAGAAAAAATCCAGGATCGCTTTCTCGGGATAGGCAATAAAATAATCCTGCCCTTGATCGGTGGCTTTAGTAAACCCGGAAAAAAGGCTCTCCTTGATTGAACGGTATTCAAAAACTCCCAAAGGAGTCCTAAACTTTGTTGTTTTCTTGGTTGAGACAGAAGTATAAACCATTGCTGCTTCCGGGATTAAATCGTAATAACTCAAGGCATACTCAAGGCTAATATATGATGGCGAAAGTAAAAAGTTTGAAATAAAACCCATAGATAACGGCTGTTTTCTAAAGTCATTACTTAAGACGTAAACTCCGCGCTTAAGCAAAATAAGATGCCCTTGCCTGCGCCAATATTGCACCTGGCAACGAATATTCTGAGGATTTTCCCCAAGCAAAGAAAAAGTAGAAGAGTCAATAATCTGATCTTTGCTATATTTCTTAATAAAATCTGTAAGCTTCATTTAACTATGTTTCTCCATATATTAAAATTTATATATCTACAGAAACAAGTATAAACGAAAAATCTCCGGTTGTCAAGCCTAAATCTGGGCTTCGTAGATTTGCTTTACTGTCTCTTCTATGCCGTATTTATAATTCCAGGCGGGATAATGCGATTTGAATTTGGAGACGCCGCTGATCCACCAGATATGGTCGCCGATGCGGTTTTTGTCTAGGTATTCGTAGTTTAATTCTTTGCCGGTTAATTTCTGGCAAAGGTCAATTGCCTCTAAAATAGAGATGTTCGCAAAGCGTCCGCCGCCGATATTGTAAACTTCTCCGGAGCGCGGAGCCTTAAAAAAGTGATAAAACGCGTTCACTAAATCATAGGAATGGATATTGTCGCGCACCTGTTTGCCTTTATAACCGTAAATCATATATTTGCGGCCGGTGATTGCGCATTTAATAAGATAAGATAGAAAACCATGCAACTCTGCACCCGAATGCGCCGGGCCAGTGAGGCAGCCTCCGCGAAAGACTACGGTCCTAAGCCCGAAATAACGGCTATATTCCTGGGTCATTATATCAGCGGCAACTTTTGACGCGCCAAATACAGAATGCAGACAATTATCAATACTCATAGATTCGTCAATGCCATTATAATATTGATGCTCCTTGGGCAGCTCATACCTCTTATTGAGTTCAACTAAAGGCAGAAAATTTGGCCAGTCGCCGTAGACTTTGTTGGTTGAGATAAATATAAAAACTGACTTGGGAGAATATTTCCTGAACGCTTCCAGCAGGACAAGCGTGCCTTGCGCGTTTACCCCAAAATCAATCTTGGGGTTTTTTGCCGCCCAATCGTGCGAAGGCTGGGCCGCGGCATGGACGATTAAAGCAACCCTCGAAGCGTATTTTTTAAATATCTTGTTAACTTGATTTTCGCTGCGGATATCTACGGAATAGTGCGTGTAGTTTTTGTATTTCTTTTGAAGCCGCTTCTTGTTCCAGAGGACAGAGCCATCCTCGCCAAAGAAGCTTTTACGCATATTATTGTCAATACCGACAACATCAAAGCCTTTTCCCGCGAAGAAACTAACGGTTTCAGAGCCGATTAAGCCGCATGAGCCGGTGACTAAGACGATTGACATATTTTTAAGCCTTTCTTGTTTGGGACGGTTCCCTGTTTAAAAGCCAATCCTTGTGTTGCAGATACCAAATGACGGTAAGTTTAATGCCTTCTTCAAATTTAACCTTAGGGCTCCAGCCGAGCGCTTTCTTGATTTTTGAGGAGTCTAGGCTATACCTTATATCGTGGCCGGGCCGGTCTTTGACAAACTTAAAATTATTTTGGCTAACATCTAAATTCTTTAGCAAAAGCTTTACAGTATTAATATTTTTACTTTCTATGCCGCTGCCCAAATTATAGGCCTCTCCTATTTTACCCTTTTGTATAATCCGCGTAATCCCCATGGCGCAATCATCAACATAGAGCCACTCGCGGATATTCTGGCCTTTTGCATAAACAGGAGCCTTTCCGCCCTTAAGCACGCTTGCGATTGCCACCGGGATTAATTTCTCCGGATATTGCCATGGGCCATAGTTATTGCAGGGACGAATAATTATCGCGGGAAATTTATAAGTCCTGATATATGCCTGCACCAAGAGGTCTGCTGCTGCCTTAGAAGCGGCGTAAGGGCTGTTGGGTTTAATGGGAGAGCTTTCAGTGAATTTGCCGTTAAGTATTTCTCCGTAGACTTCATCACTACTGATAAAAATAAACTTACTTACCTTATGCTTGCGGCTGGCATCAAGAAGTATCTGTGTTCCTTTGATATTAGTATCAATAAATGGCGAGGCATCGTTAATGCTGCGGTCAACGTGGCTTTCAGCGGCGAAATGTAAAACAACATCTGGCTTTTCTTTTTGAAAAATAGATTGGATGATAGTTTTATTGCAGATATCTGTTTTATAGAATTCAAATTTACCTTTTACTTCTTCCAGGCGCTTAAGGTCGCCGGCGTAGGTAAGCTTATCGACTACAATTAGGGACAGTCCCAAACCTGAAGGTCCTTCGCTTCGCTCAGGATGAATCCCTTGGACTGATAGCGGGGAATTCAGGACAGTCCCTGCGATTAACCTTATAAAGGCGCTGCCGATAAACCCCGCTCCGCCGGTAACTAAGATTTTAGGTATTCTTTTACGCATTTGTCTAAAACTGAATTAATATTTCTGACTTTAAAACCGCTCTTTTCAAGCTTAGCTATGGATAAAATCAGGTTAGTCCTTACTAATCCCAGTTTCTTTAAAGCAATTATCTTAAATTTATATGAAGGAACATATTTTTGATATACCCGCATAAGTTTAGGGTAACGCAGGGCGCCTCTATTCACTACGTTATATACCCCCTTGGCGTCAATACTAAGCAGGCGTTTAATCGCCTTAACAAAATCCGGGATATAGGTTACGGAATTAGGAATATCAATAATTTTATTATATTTTAAAAGCTTATCTAATAGATTTTTAGGATGTTTAAGATTAATAAGCGGGGTCCTGATTCTGACGAGCAAAATGTTATAATCCCGCGCCAGCTTCTCAATCGCCCTCTCGGCATAAATTTTGCTGCGGCTATAAAATAGTTTAAAGAAATAATCCTCGCTCCCCTCTTTTATCGGCAAATCCCTTTTATAATCAAAATTAAATATGCAGCCGCTTGATATATGCACTAATTTTATATTATTGCGCAGCGCGATTTCCGCCAAGATAACCGGGATAAAACTGTTCGCCAGCAAAACTCCGTCAATATCCAGCTCGCAATCATCAACATTTCTTTTCCCGGTTATACCGATACAATTTATGATTACCTTAGGCCTATATTTCTTAATTATCTTCTCGGCGTCTTTATAAGATTTTATCAAAGTATCGCTTATTTGGCAGTTCAGGGTTTTTTGTAAGCTCATACCGATAAAACCTTTACCTAAAATAAGGATTTTTTTATTCATTGCCGAGCTCTCTTAGGTACTGGCCATAAGCAGTGGGAATCTGACCGGCTAATTTTAATAACTGCCCCTTGTTAATATACTTCATTCGGTAGGCTACTTCTTCGGGGCAGCCGATCTTTAAACCCTGCCGCTCTTCTATGGTTTTGATAAATACCGAAGCATCTATAAGCGATTGAGGAGTACCGGTATCAAGCCAGGCATAGCCACGGCCTAAGAATTTTACCTTAAGGCTTCCTCTTTTTATATATTCATTATTGACGCCGGTAATTTCCAACTCTCCCCTTGCCGAAGGATTAAGTTTCTTGGCAATCGTTAGCACATCATTATCATAAAAATAAAGCCCCGAGACCACCCAATTAGATTTTGGCTTCTTAGGCTTCTCAATTATGGAAACAACCCGGCATTTTTTATCAAAATCAATCACGCCGTAACGCTGCGGGTCTTTAACCGAATAGCCAAAGACAACTGCCCCATTCTTTAGTTTTGCTGATTGCCGTAATAACTCGCTAAGGTTATAGCCATAAAATATATTATCGCCCAGGATTAAACAGACATTATCGCGACCGATAAATTTCTCTCCGAGAATAAAACTCTGAGCAATGCCTTTTGGCTCATTCTGGACTGCGTAGGATATTTTAATTCCAAGATTAGAGCCATCACCTAATAAATCCTTAAATCTGGGGGTATCTTTAGGGGTAGAAATAATCAAAATTTCTTTTATTCCGGCAAGCATCAAAACCGATAAAGGATAATAAATCATCGGCTTGTCATATACGGGAAGCATTTGCTTACACACGCCTTTAGTGATCGGATAAAGCCTCATCGCCTTGCCGCCGGCAAGAATTATCCCCTTCATTTAACCCTCCCGTATTTAAAATATAAAAATATGAGTATGGCCAATGTTATTAGAGTTACTGAGTTTGCGCAGATTATAATCGGGTCTCGACGGTAAACTCCATAGATTATCCATAAGAAAACTCCTAATGAAAGTTGAAACAAGGTGATCGGGCTTACGTCTTTGACAGATTTAGTCTTTAAGGACCTGGCGATTTGCGGGACGAAAGAAAGCATAGTTAGCATTGCGGCGGTTAGTCCGATAATTGTCCAAAGCATAGATTTTATAACTACTGTTTGGGACAGTCCCTACAATACGACTTTCAAAAACCGGCGGGAGCCGACCTTAAGTATTCCGGGTTCCTTAGGGATAAAACCTTCCTGGCCAACTTTTATATTATTAAAACTTACCGCGCCCTGCTTAATCAGGCGGCGTGCCTCGTTACCGCTTGCGGCGAGCCTGCTTTCAGTAAGTATTATGACCATACTCTTTTCCCCGGCAGTTTTATATTCCGGCATATCTACGGGAATTTCTTTCAGGGAAAAAACACGTTGGAATTCCAAGGTTTCCTTTTCGGCATCGGCTTGAGAATGATACTGGCTAACAATAATCCTGGCTAAATTTACCTTCGCATCCTTAGGATGCATATTCTTGACTCTGGCCAAATCCTCATCGGTAAGCAGCTCATAATACTTAAGCATAAGCTCATCGGATATAGACATAATTTTACCGAAGATATCCTTTGCCGGCTCATTTATGCCGATGTAATTATCAAAAGATTTGCTCATTTTCTGGACACCATCAGTGCCTTCTAAGAGCGGCATGGTGATGACTACTTGCTCGGGTTGGTTAAAATCTTTCTGGAACTGGCGGCCAACTAAAAGGTTAAATATCTGATCCGTTCCGCCTAACTCAACGTCAGCTTTAAGCACGACTGAATCATAGCCCTGCATAAGCGGATACATAAACTCCAAAATAGAGATATTCTCGCCCTTTGTGTAACGCTTTTTAAAATCATCGCGGCTAAGCATCTGAGAAACCGAAAGATGGATGGTAAGCCTTAACATTTCAACTATGGACATTCTCTCAAACCATTTACTGTTAAAAACTATTTTTAGTTTAGAAATATCAAGAATCTTAGCTGCCTGCTTTTTATAAGTCCGGGCGTTTTTGAAAACTTCTTCTTTAGTGAGCTGTTTCCTGGTCTCGGATCTTCCGCTTGGATCACCTATCTGGCCGGTGAAATCACCGATAAGAAAATAAACTTCATGGCCTAAATCTTGAAATTGACGCAGCTTGCGCAAAAGCACAGTGTGGCCTAAATGCAAGTCCGGCGCGGTCGGATCAAATCCGGCTTTAATCTTAAGCGGCTTCCTATTCTTAATACTCTCCTCAAGCTTTTTACGCAGCTCTTCCTCGGAGATTATTTCCGCTGCGCCGCGCTTAATTATCTCTAATTGCTTATTAATATCCTGCATAGGAATCCTTTTCGTAGGGACAGTCCCCTTCGGGGACAGTCCCTAACTAGATATACCTTTACCCTAAATTCTTGCGGTGAGGCCAATCTTGGCCTGTTCCACATCCACTTTGATTATTTTTACCCGAAGCTTATCCCCAGGTTTAAGATTAGCCGCGGCATCCTTATCTATCTCGCTAGAATATATCAAACCTTCAAGATCTTCTTCCATCTTAACAAAAACGCCAAAATCCGTAAGGTTTACTACCTCCGCTTCTAAAACTGTATCTAAAGGATACTTCTGCGCAATCTCCGGCCAAGGATTATCCAAGAGCTGTTTTAATCCTAAAGCAATACGCCTATTCTGGCTGTCCACAGAAAGCACAACCATATCAACATTCTGCCCTTTCTTTAAAACATCCTGAGGATGGCTTATCCTCTTAGTCCAAGACATATCGGAAACATGAATCATTCCTTCAAGGTTTGAGTCTAATTCAATAAACGCGCCGTAATCCGTAAACCCATGCACCTTGCCGGAAATTTTACTTCCCGGCGGGTATTTTCCTTCTGCCTCAAGCCAAGGATTCTGCTCTAACTGCTTTAAACTAAGTGAAATCCTGTGGGAATCTTTATCAACACTAATAATCTGCGTCTCAACCATATCTCCAACCGCGAACATCTCTTGAGGGTTATTTATCCTCTTAGTCCAGGAAATTTCAGAGACGTGGATTAAGCCCTCAATCCCCTTTTCTAACTCCATGAATACGCCGTAAGGAAGGATATTAACCACTTTACCCTTAACCTTAGAACCTACCGTAAACTTATTCACAATATCCAACCAAGGATCAGGCAGCATCTGTTTTAGCCCCAAAGAAACCTTTTCGGAATCTTTATCCAAGTTAAGAATCATTACCTTAATTTTATCTCCTAAGGCAACAATTTCCGAAGGATGGCTGATCCTTGACCAAGCCATATCCGTAATATGCAAAAGCCCGTCCACTCCGCCTAAATCAATAAAAGCGCCGAAGTCGGTAATAGCCTTGACTGTTCCGGATACGGCATCGCCGATTTTCAATTCCTGCCAGATCTTATCCCTGGCAATATTTTTCTCCTTCTGCATTGCCTCGCGCCGGCTTAAAATAATACTGCGCCTTAAATTATTGACCTTAATAATCTTAAAACTGAATGGTTTATAGAGTAGGTCTTTATCCGCTATATTTTTAAATGCTGAAAGCGATAATGGTAAGAAACCCGCTATCCCCATAGCATCAACCAAGAATCCTCCCTTGACCTTTTTAACCGGCCTGCCTTCAACCATCGTCCCGTCATTAAAGCACTTAACAATCTTATTCCAACCATGGATACTGATAGCTTTCTCGCGTGATAATACGATGTTGCCGGCGTCGTTTTCTATTGTCTCTACGAATAACTCAACCTCTTTGCCGACCTCTAAGTCTTGTTTAGAAAACTCAGTTATTGGGACAATACCCTCGGATTTAAAACTTACGTCCACCAATACTTCTTTTGTTTTAATAGCAACAATCTTGCCTATGACAACCTGCCCTTCCTTGATAATTTTGATACTTTGATTATAAAGTTCCTCTAATTCTGATTTTGGCTGTAACATTGATTATTTTCTCCTTTTCTTTTATTATATTTTTATACTACCTTAACTAGGGCAGGTTTAAACCTGCCCTACTCCCTCGCAATGCTTCCCCCCTTCTATATGAATTTGTTTACCGGATTTCATATTGCATCCCGCGAAATTATTTCCTCACCCAACTTTAAGAGTTTATTCGCCCGAGAGAGGCTCCTGGCTTCGGCATAAGTGCGCATAATCGGCTCGGTCCCCGAAGCGCGAAACATCAGCCAGCTTCCATCCTCAAGAATAAGCTTTATCCCGTCATAATCTTTAACCTCAATTACCTTTTTCCCCAATAATTCTTTTGGCAAGGTTTCTTTCTTGGGTTCAACGCGCCTCTCTAAATGCAAGTCTTGACGCACATAATAATATTTCCCGAACTGCTTTTCAGTTTCTTTTAAAATCTCTAAAATATTTTTATCGCGGTAAGCCATCATCTCAATCAAAAGCAAACCTGCCATAGTCCCATCGCGCTCAGGGATATAGCCCTTAACCCCCATTCCGCCAGCCTCTTCGCCTCCGGCGATAATATCTTCCGTCTCCATTAACTCAGAGATGTATTTAAAACCAACCGGCGTCTCATAAAGCCTGATTTTTAAGGCCTTGGCAATATTATCAATCATGGTTGTGCCACAGATAGTCTTAACTACGCCTCCTCGAAAATGGCGGTCCTGATTTAAATGCAGCGCTAAAAGCCCTAAAATCTTCTGCGGATGGATAAAAACTCCTCCGGGGGCAACCGCGGCAATCCTATCCGCATCTCCGTCAAGGGCGATACCTAAATCAAATTTTTCTTTTTTGACCCGGACTTTTAATTCTTTAAGATTCTCCTCAACCGGCTCGGGCCTGCCTCCGCCAAAAGAAGGATTAATGGTGTTACGCATAAATTCCAGCCTTATCATTGTGCCTTTAAGCACCTGGGCAAAAAAACTATCTCCTGAGCCATACATAGCGTCAACTAAAACCTTAAACTTTTTATTCTTGATTCTTTTAAAATCAATATAAGAACGGATAAATTTTACATAATCTTTAGTTAAATCTTTCTCCTCAATTTCTAACCCGGCAGGATAGACCTTCCCAATACATTTAACGGGATTCTTACCTAAAAGGTTCTCCACATTTTTAGTAACCTCAATCGGCGCGGCTCCGCCCGAAGGCATCTTAATCTTAAAGCCGTTATATTCTCCAGGGTTATGCGATGCGGTAATCATAATCCCCAAATCCATTTTAAGAGTTTTAACGGCAAAACTTAATGCCGGAGTAGGCAGGGGCCTGTCTGAAAGCACAACTCGGATCGCGTTATTACTTAAAATCTGAGCTGCGGCCTTAGCGAATTTATCGGACATAAAACGCGTGTCAAAACCTATGGCAACTTTTTTTCCCTTGCCTAAATAATCTGCCGTAGCTTGGGATAATATTCTAAGATTATCAAAAGTATAGGTATCCCCGATTATTGCCCGCCATCCGTCAGTGCCGAATTTAATCTGCAAAACTGAATCGTTCATCTCTTCCTACTCCTATCTTAAGCTATCTATTGCCTTTTTGGTATTCTTCGCCCCGAATATATACGAACCGGCAGCCAGAATATTGGCTCCGGCATTCCTTACTTTTTTTCCCGTGAGAGCGTTAATCCCTCCGTCTACGGCGATATCTTTCTTAAAGATTTTACGCAGCTCTCTTATTTTAATTAAAACAGACGGAATAAAGACCTGGCCGCTAAAACCCGGGTTAACAGACATAATCAAAACAAAATCCACAAACTTTAAAACCGGTTTTATTCTTGAGAGCGGGGTTGAAGGATTTAAGGCGATCCCGAATTTAACCCCTTGGGCCTTTAAATCCGCAGCCATCGCTTTAATCTCTTTAATAGAAACCACCTCAATATGCGCGGTAATCATATCGCTGCCGGCGGATAGAAAGGCATTGATATATTTTTTCGGATTTTCAATCATAAGATGCACATCCAAAGGAAGCTTGGTAACCTTACGCACATATTTTACTATCAAAGGGCCTATGGTAATATTGGGGACAAAATGCCCGTCCATAATATCCACATGCAGCATATCCGCGCCTGCCTTCTCTACCCTCTTTATATCTTTGGCAAGAGAACTAAAATCCGCGGATAATAATGACGGCGCAACCTTTATTCTGGGGGACATAAAAATCATCCTGTTTTATAAAGCTTGGCTTTATTTATATAGTTATACACCGATTCAGGCACAAGATAGCGAAAAGATTTATCTCCTTTTACACACTCGCGTACTTCAAATCCTGAAATATCCACTGCCCTTATGCTTAAGGTTTTAATATAAGCGGGGATATCCTCCAGCGGATAACCTGGGCGCGTGGCGGCAATGAACTTAACCATCCTGGTAATTTCGTTTAAATCCTTCCATTCTTCTAAATATTTAAGCAGGTCTGAACCGATGATAAAATATAACTCATCGCGGCTGTATTTCTGTTTCAGTTCTCTAATTGTATCTATGGTATAAGAGCGGCCCGGCCTCCTGATCTCTATATCTAAAACCGCAAAGTGCTTGTTACCTTTTATGGCAAGCTTAAGCATCTTAAACCGCGCCTCTGCCGCGGCAATATCAACATTATCCTTATGCGGCGGCAGATTAGCCGGAATAAAAATTACCTTATCCAGGCCAAGTTTCTCCCGCGCCTCTTCTGCCAATATCAAATGGCCGATGTGCACCGGGTTAAATGTCCCGCCTAAAATGCCTATCTTCATATTTTTCCTCACGGACAGTCCCCTTCCCACAGTCCCCTTCCCATTATACGGTCCTGATTTGTCCGGTACCAAATATTATATATTTATAAGTCGTCAGCTCTTCTATACCCATCGGGCCGCGGGCATGCAACTTATCAGTCGAGATGCCTATCTCAGCGCCCATGCCAAACTGATTCCCGTCGGTAAAACGCGTTGAAGCATTTACATAGACACAGGCAGAATCAACTTTTTTCAAGAATTCACGGGCATTATTCTCGTCATCAGTAACGATAGTATCCGAGTGATGCGAGCCATAGGTATTTACATGCGCGATTGCCTCATCCATGCTATCCACAACTTTAACCGAAAGGATTAAATCCAAATATTCAGTGCGGTAATCTTTTTCGGCTGCCAACTTTACCTCACCCTTAATGATTTTCTTGGTAAGGCGGCATCCGCGTATTTCAACGCCCGCCTCTTTAAACCTATTAATCATCCCGGGCAAGAATTTTGCCGCGACAGCCCGATGAACCAACATACTCTCCATAGCATTACAGACTCCCGGACGCTGCACCTTGGCATTGAAACAAATATTCTGCGCCATATTGAGGTTCGCATAATTATCCACATAAACATGGCAGATGCCTTTATAATGCTTAATCACCGGTATTCTTGATAAACTTACCACTTTCTTAATCAAGGCCTCTCCTCCGCGCGGCATAACTAGATCAATATAATCATTTAACTTAACCAAAATATCTACGGCCCGCCTGTCTTTAGCAGCAATTAAATTTATTACGCCTCGCGGTAAATTATTCTTCTTTATCACTTCTTCTATTGCCTTAAAGATAGCGATATTAGAATTTAAGGCTTCACTGCCCCCGCGCAAAATTACGCTATTGCCTGACTTAAAACATAGGCCGATACAATCCGATGTTACATTAGGCCGCGATTCATAGATAATGGCGATAACACCTATCGGCACGCGCACTTTGTGTATCTTAAGGCCTGAAGGAACAACCCATGATTTAATTTCAACCCCTGCAGCATCATCAAGCTTGGCAACGCTAAGCAGGCAATCTGCCATATCCGTTATTCTCTTTTCATCAAGAGTAAGGCGATCAATGAGCGCGGCAGATAATCTTTTCTTCTTGGCTAAAACGATATCCTTTTTGTTCGCATTTAAGATTGCTTCCTTATTTTTATTCAGGCTCTCGGCCATCTCCTTAAGGATTTTATTCTTTTCGGATGCGGCAAGATTAGCCAGAACCCTGCTAGCGTTGGCTGCGTTCTTAGCGATATGTGTAATTTGCTGTTTTAAATCCATATGCTTACGCCAGGGGGACTGTCCCCTGATGATCACAATATAACTATGTTGTCACGGTGAATTATTTCCTTAGCAAAGCGGCTGCCTTTGGCTTTATCTAATTCCTTAGCTGAAATAGCGGACTTACCGCGGGCGAACTCAATATTCTGATTATCGCGAATGCTGACGATATCACCCGAAGCGAAATTCCCCGCGCAAGAGATTATTCCTACGGCAAGCAGGCTTTTCTTATTGACTAAGGCCTTCTGCGCTCCGTCATCAACAATGATCATCCCTCTTGTCTTAGTCCCAAAAGCCATCCAGCGTTTCTTAGCGTCCAGCAAATCACCTTTGGCTAAAAACATGGTTCCGCTATTTAAGGAATCGCTTAGCACAGATTTAATAATATCTCTCTTCTTGCCGTTAGCAATAACACAGGGAATACCTGAGTCAACGCTAATGCGCGCCGCCTCAATCTTAGTAATCATCCCTCCGACACAAACTTTCTTGCTCGTAGGAGACGCCAAGGATTTTATTAGAGGCGTAATTTTATCTACCACCTTTATGACTTTCTTATCTGCGTCCATCAGCCCGTCAACATCGGAGAGCATAATTAAAATATCAGCTCCGATTAATATGGAAACCAAGGCTGAGAGCCGGTCATTATCCCCGAATTTAATCTCTTCGGTAGAAACCGTATCATTCTCGTTAATTATCGGCACAGTCTTTAACTTGAGCAGAATATTTATGGTATTCTTGACATTAAGGTAACGCGCGCGGTTAGAGAAATCATCCCAAGTTAAAAGCAGCTGGCCGCAATTAAGCGATTCCTCTTTTAACGCCTCGTGATACACGCTCATCAGCTCATGCTGGCCTATGGCAGCAACTGCCTGCAAGAAACTTAATTCACGAGGCCTATTTTCTAATTTTAATATAGACATGCCTAAGGCGATAGCGCCCGAGGAGACTACAACGATCTCCCTATCCTCTTTGATAAACGTAGATATCTGCGAGACCAAATCGCTGATTAAATTAGCGTCTAACTTTCCCTGCTCAGTATAAAAAAGGCTTGCGCCGATTTTAACGACTATCCTTTTATATTTTTTTTGCGGCTGCATCCATTAACTCCTCTAACCCTTCTTTCCTTAAAGCTGAAATAGGGTAAACTGTCTTCTTAATTAATTTCTTAAAGCGCTTCAGGTTCTCTTTTGCTCCCTCTAAATCCATTTTATTTAAAGCAATTATCTGCGGTTTCTTGGCGACTTCTTTACTGTAATTCTTTAACTCAGAATTAATGGCCTTATAATCTGCTATGGGATCTCTTCCTTCAAAGCCTGAGATATCCACCAGATGAATCAAAATTTTAGTGCGCTCAATATGCCTTAAGAATTTATCTCCCAAACCCCTGCCCTTTGAAGAACCTTCAATAAGCCCGGGGATATCCGCGATGACAAAATTACCCTTATCGCGCTTAACCACCCCCAGAATAGGAAACTTGGTAGTAAATGGATAGGCGGCTATTTTAGGCTGCGCGTTAGATACGTTAGCTATCAAAGTAGACTTGCCGGCATTAGGAAATCCCACTAATCCTACTTCGGCGATAAGCTTTAAGTCAAATGAAAGATTTTTTTCCTCACCCGGCTCTCCGGGCATAGCTTCGGGGCTGCGTATATTACCCAAGCCGCCCTTGCCGCCGACAGCGACAATAACCTGTTCGCCTCCTTCCTTTAGATCGCGTAAGATGCAGCCACTTTTTAAATCAGTGATAACCGTGCCTACGGGAACCCTTATAACTACAGGCTCGCCATCCCTGCCTCTTTTGTTGTTACTTGAGGCATGGCCTCCATGGGCAGCGCGAAAATGGCGATTATAATGAAAATCTAAGAGCGTATAAATATTTCTGTCCGCGCGAACTATTATATCCGCTCCGCGCCCGCCATCTCCGCCGTTACGCTTGGCAAAACGCATATATTTATCGCGGTAAAGGCTGGCGCAACCCCTGCCGCCGTCGCCTGCCTTAACAAAAATCTTTGCCTGGTCTATAAACATGGAGCCTTTTAATTAGGGACAGCGACCATTTATTTTAAATAAATGGTCGCTGTCCCTATTTACGCCTATTTACGGTTAACCGGCAACCGCTATTTCTTTTATCTTAATCCGAGTAAGCTTAACGCGGTGCCCTTTTGTCCAATGCGATGATTTACGGCGGCGATACTTAAAAGAAATAGTTTTCTCGCCTTTAACCTGGGCCAAAACTTGGGCGGTGACTTTAACATCCTTTAGATAAGGCTGGCCAACCTCAATTTTTTTATCCTTAGAAAGCAAAAGCACCTTATCTATAATTATATCCTTGCCTTCTTCAACTGCCTGCTTATCCACCTCAATAATATCGTCTTTTTTGACATTGTACTGTTTTGCTCCAACTTCAATTATGGCATACATTTTTATCGCTCCTTTTCCATTTTAAGGGATTAAAATTTAAGCCCCACCCTTACCCAGACCCACCAGATCCAGACCACCCGACGGGTGTCCGAAAGGTGTCTTTTAAGCTATTTTTATCTCTTCTATATGCAGGGTAGGGTTAGAAATAAGGTTTATCTTAACCTTAAACTTATACTCAATCGCCTTTAGATCGTCTTTGTTCTTGAGTATCTCATCAATAATTGAAGGCGATAAGGTAAGGCTGACTTCTTTTAAAAATTTCCCTTTTAAGAACCGCTTAAGCTCTTTTAAGGCATAAATTGCTGTAGTCACCGGAGATTTTACCTTACCCCTGCCCCCGCAATAGGGACATAGCTGATAAGAAAGCATCTGCACTGTTTTATGGATACGCTCGCGGGTCATCTCTACCACGCCAAACTTAGAGATATCTAAAATATCGTATTTTGCCCGGTCATTACTTAATGCTTTTTTTAACGTATTTAGGACTTCCCGGCGGTGGCTCTCCTTTTCCATATCAATAAAGTCAATCACGATTATCCCGCCTAAGTCGCGTAAGATTAGCTGCCTTGCTACTTCCTGCGCCGCTTCGCAGTTTACCTTAAAGGCAGTCTCCTCCTGACTAAATTTTTTCTTAAAGCCGCCGCTATTTACGTCAATAACCACTAGGCCTTCCGTGGGCTCAATAACAAGATACGCCTTAGACTTTAGATAAACCATACTTTCATATATACGGCTAATCTGTTTCTCAATATCCTTCTCGGTAAATAAATCATCGCCGCGGTAAAACTCTACCTTCTTGGAAAGATAACTTAAGAACGCGCGCATAAAATGCTGGATGCGGTAAAATTCGGGCTTAGAGTCAACAAGAAGCTTGGAGACATCATCGGTGAAAGAATCCCGGATTGCCCTTAAGGTAAGGTCATATTCTTCATAAATTAAGCTGGGGGCTTTTTTCTGCTCTACGATTTTCTCAAGCCTTTTCCATAATTTATAGAGAAACTGGGCATCGCGCATTAACTCCTGCTTGGACTTACCGCAGGCAGCAGTGCGCACGATAAAGCCAACGTCTTTAGGAAGTTTTAATTCGTTAAATATCTGACGCAGCCGCCTTCTCTCAAGATCATCCTCAATCCTACGCGATATGCCCACTTGTTTATCAGAAGGCATAATTACAAGGTATCTGCCGGCAAGGCCGATATGCGTAGACAGGCGCGGGCCTTTAGTCCCGAATGACTCCTTAACCACCTGAACCAAAACCTCTTGGCCTTTCTTAATCTCCTTAGGTGCTTGGGCCTTAGGTGTATCCACAGACTCAAAGACAAACTCTATCTCTGATAAATAGAGAAAACCTTTCTTAATCAGGCCGATATCCACAAATGCCGCGCCTAAGGAAGGCAGGACTGCCTCAATCTTTCCCTTATAGATATTCCCGACGATAGTCCTGTCCTGCGGACGCTCAATATAATATTCCTGAATCCGGCCGTCGGAGACTATGGCAACGCGTTTCTCTTGAGGCTCTACATTAATTAAAATTTCCCTGGGCATCTTTTATGCTTATCCCTTCCGGGAGTTGCGGTTGAAGTTTGTTTTTGAATTCCTCCGGAGAAACCGGAAACCTTAAAGCAATAGCTGCTTCTTCATGCTCGCTCTCTAACCCTAATTTTAACGCTCTTTTTAAACTAAGCTTGGGATGGGGAGAAAAACCCTCGGACATCTTAAGCGGCAGATCCGCCCTGCGCATCGCGCGCGTGAATAAACGCATCAAGTCTAAATGCGAAATATACTTCATCATCCCGGTCTTAGTAAAACCAAAATTTATTTTATACATTAATTCTGAATTCTGGGGACACAACACTTAATTCTTGCTTTAGCATATTGAACTGGGGTTCTGAATTCTGGGGACACAACACTTAATTCTTGCTTTAGCACTAAACTAGAATTAAGTGTTGTGTCCCCAGAATTACGCTACGCATGCTATTTCTTTTTCTTTTTGTCTGCGGGCTCAGCTTTTACTTCTACCTGCTGGCCTAAACGTTTCTCTAATTTTACCATCTCCTCCGAAGTCAACTCACCCTCATTGATTATGCGGGCCTTAATAAAAATCAGGAGGTCAATCTTCTTCGTACTATTTGTTTCACGGCCAAAAAGCTTTCCCACCCAAGGCAGTTTACTTAAGAAAGGAATCCCAATAAACTCTTTTCCCTTAACATCCTTAAGCAATCCGCCAATCACAATAGTCTCCCCATTTTTGAGTAAAACCTGGGTCTGACATTCACGCACATCAATAATCGGATACTTTGTTGTTGTAGTACCAGTCGTAGTGCCGGTCCCGTCAGTAGAAGTAGATGTGACATTAGAATTAGAAGAGGTAATACTGGGATGGATAATCATGTTGACGTAACCCTCTTCGCTTATCTGAGGAACGACATTCAATCTAATGCCGATCTCCTGATAATAATCTAAGGTCTGAGTAACTGTTGCTCCGGTTGTAGTTGTGCCTGCGGTAACCGTAGATTGGAGTATAGGGGTATGATATCCTACGAGCATAGAAGCTTCCTGATTATCAAGAGTAAGGATGCTTGGCGCGGAGAGCGTATTAGTATTAGCGTCATCCTCCAAGGCGTGTATAACTGCCTCAAACTTAGTCCCGGTTAATTTCTGAAAGACAAATTCAGCGCCTGCGCTATAAGGCTCATACCCTAGAATTCCAGTTGTTGCCGGCGCGAATAAAGATGGCACGGCAGTACTCCCAATAGTGCCACCATGACCTCCTATATCCTTACCATTAGAGACTTCCTGCATAGTAGCCGTCGCATTAACCCTTGCGGTGTTATTCCCGCCTAACCCCCAATCAAGACCAATATCTCTTAGCTTATCGCGATTAACCTCCATAATCTTAGTTTCAATAAGCACCTGTTTTGGCTTAACATCAATTTTAGGCAATATTTCAGTGCGAATCTTATCTAAGGTGCTAACGGTATCGGTAACAATAAGTATTTTGGATTTTACCGAAGAATCAAATTCCGCTTTTTTCATTACTGTTTCGCCTGTAGCACCTTTTTCGTATGAGACGGTTTCTGACTTTGCGCCTCCTGCGTTTTCTCTTGCCTGGGCTGCGCTAGAGACTGATTCTTTGCCTATTTTAAATGTGCCAAATTGCCAGCCTTTTTGGCCGCGGGCATAGAGAACCGAAGTTTTACCGCGCGGAGAAAGCAAAGGTATAATTATCTTCTGCGCGTCCTGCGCGTCAAGAAATTTAAGCGTAAAAATTTCCGTCTGTAAAGACTCTTCAGCGGCAATCTTGGCAACATTCTCTATCTTAGTAACGAGGATAACATTACCCTGTTTCTGATAACCAAACCCGTAAGTTTTTAAAATAACGTCTAAGGCCATCTCCCACGGCACATCAACCATTCTTATGGTAACATTACCCATTACTTCAGGGGTGGTCACAATGTTAACCCCGGCTTTTAAAGAGATAATCTTTAAAACATTGTGAATATCTGCCTCATTAAAATCAAGGGTAACATTTTGACTGGCGCTTAAATTATTCTCGGCTGTTTTCTGCGCAGGAAGTGGCGCAGGTTCCACGGGTGCCTCCTGCTGCGCTAGCAAAGTTTCTGTTGCTTTTGGAGCCACTTGCGCTATTACCGAAATAAAAGAAATAAATAAAAATACCAGACAAAAACCAATTATCTTTTTATTAATCATTTTTCATCCTCCTTCAACTCAACTTCAAAGGGTTGGCCATTTTTTATAAATATGACCTTCTTTTCCTCAATCTTGAGTACCTGATAATCATCCACAAAATCTCCGACCTTAACTACTGCGCCATTTACTATAGCATAAGACATGGAAATCTTATCATAAATTATCCCTTCCAGAGCTAATCCGCCGGTTGTTTCGCGAGCCTCTAACTTAATAAGCCTGCCATCGGAGGTAACTAACGGTATAAAAGGATTACGCTTACCCTTGGCATCATAGACAAAATCATCTTGCGCAAAGGAAAGGTAATAGGATAGGGCGAAAAATAAAGACAGCAAAAATATTATTTTAGCTTTATTTCTTAACATAGGTTTTAAGTATCAGGCTTACTTTTTGCCTTAAGGCATCATCCGGCTGCGCTTCTATTTTAAGGCTCTCTACGGAAATAAACGCCTGATCATTTTCCAAATCATTAATAAACTTTCCTAAATTATGATAGCCGCATATTAAATCCAGGCTTATAGAGACCGGGCTAAATTTACTCGCAGCAGGAGCCTTTAGCGTATCACGGGATGGCTTAATCTGCAGTATTTTAACATTATTGGCATTGCCGATTTTTGAAATATCCTGCAGTAATGAAACTAACTGGGACTCAAATATAATCTTTTTAACCTTGGCCTGATTTTCAGGCAGGTTTTTCTGTTTAGACTTTACCTCCCGCATATTCTTTAAGCCGGCATCTAAAATCTTAAGGTCATTCCCTGTTTTTGTCAGCTCTTCTGCTGACTTTTTAAACCCGTTCATTTGAGCCTTAAATAAGAAATTAATATCCAGGTACAGAAGCATTAAGCTTGCAATCAAAATCAGAGCTATCTTCTTATTATCCAAGGCAAACTTTTCTATTAAATTAATCTTGCTTATCTTTTCGATCAGCTTCATTAGTTTAACCACGGACACCCGACGGGTGTCCTTTGGGTATCCTTATTTTCCCTTTAACGTGCCAATTAAAGTGAAATCCGAAACTTCATATCCGCCTATGGCCCCCTTCTCTACCGCGCTTAGTTCTAGAGTATTAAAGCCTTTAAAGAAATTAGCGTCGTTCTTTAAGGCATCAATTAACTGGCGGATTAAAGAAACCTCTTCCTTGCTTAATGAGACTACTTTGCCGCGCAATTGAAATTCTTTTCCTGAGGCGGAGATAGCCTCAAACCAGACTCCGGGAGGAAGGGCTAAACTTAGCTTATTTAATTTCTCAGCCCACTTTATCCGCTCATTTAATAGCCGTTGTATCTCCTGGGAATCTCCGGAGAGAAGCGTGTATTCACTGTTAAAATCTTCCAATGCCTTTTTTTCCGGAGCGAGCTTCCCCCATCTATCCTTTAATGAGCTTAATTGGACAGACTGGATTATCCCCAGAAAGATAAAAACAGTATGCGCGATGAGCAATACCGCAAAAACCAGAGGGATAATCAGGATTAATTGCCGCGGCCCAGCCTTAACACCGCTGCCGGCTGTTGCCGATTTGACAGGTTTAATAATCCTATTCCTTAATTCTTCCGGTAATAAATTTATCTCTATCATATAGGTCCTAATTATTACGCAAGGCAAGGCCTACGGCTACGCCAAGTTCTCCTAAAGAATTTTTAAGCTTTTCCGCGTCAATATTATCAGGGATTTTTATTTTCTTAAACGGGTCCCAATATTCCACCTCAATGCTTAATAAATGCGCCAGCATATCTTTTAGGCCTGCAAACTTAGCGCCTCCTCCGCTTAAAAAAATCTTACCCACGTTTGAGGACCCCTGGCTCTCGTAATAATCAAATGATGTCCTGATCTCCCCCGCTAAGCTTACTAAGGCCGACTCAACACCTGCGTTTATCTTGTTTAACCTCTCATCATCGGGATTTACCCCGTTAGAAACTATTGTATTAACACTTATTTGCGTGGTGTTTCTAACAGGGTTAATCTTTAGATTTTCGGCATTAGCAAAATCAAGGCCAAAAATATCGGCAATCTTCTGAGTAAAAGTATTCCCGGCGATATGTATATCCCGGCTTAGGCGCGGAATACCTGCGTCTAATATATCCAGATTACTCATCGATGCCCCGATATTTAAAAGAGCGATGGCTTTATGGTCCTGCCCTTCTTCAACAGGGTAATTAAAATTAAAGGCATTGGCCAAGGCAATGGAATCAATATCTATAATATTTGCCCGGCATCCTAAACCTTCAATTAATTTTAAACGTTGGTTCGCTAAGTCTTTTTTTACCGCGGCAATTAAAACCAGCATCTTATTATCGGGCAAACCATCTTTTAAAATACAGCCGTCCAGATTGACTTCGGCTGCTGAAAAAGGTATATGCTTCTGCGCCTCAAACTTAAGCGCTTGCCTTAATTCCGCGTTATCCATACGGGGAAAATTTACATAACGAATTACGCTCTGCTGCCCTGATACAGAAATATTAACCAGATCTCCGGAATGGCGTTCTAAGATATGTTTTAAGGCTTCGCCCAGCTCAAGCCGGCTAGGTTCAATATCAAAACCACAAAGCTCAACCTGATCCTTGAGTAATTTCAATTTAACCACTTTTATCCGGGAGCTGCCGATATCTAACCCTACAGAAAATTTATCCTTAGATAAACCAATTTTTATTTTAGACAAGATATTTTTCACCCCGCACCTTCTCCCTATTTAACTTTTCTAAACCTCGCACCATTTAAAATAGCTTAATATAAAGAAAGTGCGGAGTTCATTCTTTTTTGTTGCAATCTTCCGATATTAAAAGATTGCCGGTAGTAACTATAAAGGCAACCTTGCCTGTTAATCTGCATTTAATAGGAAACGCATAACAGCTATAGCCGGAAGCATCTAACCTACCGCAGCTATAACTATAGCCTTTTATGGGAGACTGCGTAACATAATCTTTATCCAAATATCTCGGCTTAGACTGGCTTAATATAGAGATACTCTTAGGATAAATGCCTTGATTATCCCGGGCATAATTATCTAAAGCTACGGCGATTGATTTTAGGGTAGACTGGGCTAGGGCTTCGTTCTGAGTGGTAGTTACCTCTATAATCTTCTCAATGGCAATCCTTAATAAAAGCGCGGATAAAGCAATTACTACCATTATTACTACAAAGCTTCTTGCCTGCGTATTTTTTATCAACATATTAATAACTCTTAAAATCCGTATCCCCGGAGCTTGCGGTGTCGCTTCGCTTAATCCCGGCGCCGGTTAAAATCTGGTAATTATGGTCTGCCAAAGCCGTGTTTACTGCCATCGCCCGGATATCATAGCCTGTAGGCCCTATTGAGCCTAACACGTAACGAAAATTACCGACTCGCCCTATAGTTATAAAATCCTGCCCGGCACATTTAGCATCAACTAAAAACTGTAAGTTAACTTCATCTGAAACAGCATATAACCCTGCGTGCGCGGCAGCGTATATCTCAAAACTGGCAGCAATGCTCTTTAAGTTTGCCTGAGCATTTGCCTCATTAGCCATTCTCCTTAGCTTCACCCCTTCCACTACTGCCATAGATGACAAGAGAGAAATAATAAAGACTACAAACATTATTTCTACGAGGGTAAACCCTGAGCTTTTTTTACTGATCGCATTTATTTTAACATAAAGCGCCATCTTATCAATCATTTTTTGAGTTCTTTCCCAAGTTTGTAGCAAAAGGGAAAGAACTTGATTACACAGATTAAGTTAGATTACACAGATTTTCTGTAGAGGTTTTAATCTGCGTAATCTGCCTTCATAATCTGCGTAATCATAAAATTAGACTTATTTCAGCGTTTTCTTTTGTAAACCCCGGTTAGAGGCAGCCTTTTTTGATGTATTGCCTCTAACGGGGTAAATAACTTCGGAAAGGAACCCCTTGGCCTTCAAATGATTAGGATTTATTCTAAGCGCTGCTTTAAAGGCAAATATTGCCTCTCTTTTTAATCCAAGATTCCAATACGCTAATCCCAAATTAAAACAGGCATCGGCATAGCGCGGCTCAAGCTCCAATGACCTTTTAAAAGAAACAACTGCTGCCTGAAATAGGCTTTGTTTGGCAAATTCTATTCCCAGATCATTATAAAATGTTACCGCGCCGGTTATCTTAACTGATTTAAGGTACTTATTAAGCATAGTTAAATAATCATTTTTTCTCTCTCTCCAATCCTTTACATCAGAAAGAGAGTTGAATATCTCCTGAGCAGATAATTCAAGTTTACCCTGTGCCTGATAAATCTTAGCGATATTAAAACGGGTGAAATTTAATTTAGGGTCCAATTTTAATGCCAGCTGATAACTCTCTAAAGCCTTACCCCAGAAACCTTCAACTTCATAAATACAACCTAAGTTATTCTCTATCTCTCCGAGTTTTAAAAGAGGCGCGGACTTCTTGACTAAATTATACTCTCTCCTGGCATCTTTAAACCTGCCGGTTTTAAAATAAATATTCGCCAGATTGGAACGCGCCTCAATAAGGTCAGGCTTGATCTCTAACGCCCTCTTGTATTCAAATACCGCCCCCTGATACATATTCCGGTATTCGTATTCAAGCCCTAAATTATTATGCGCCTGAAAGCTATCCGGAGAAAATTTTATAATCTTCTCATAAAATACAAACGGGTCCTGCCATTCGACATTACGGGAAAGAGTAAGTAACCCATAAAAAACAATAATCCCTACGGCTGAAAAAATAAAGAGCTCTTTCCTTAAATACCTGCGTAATAAATACGCCGCCAAAATAAAGAAGCTTATAGAAGGGAGATAAATAAAATGTTCCGCGATAAAAGCGTTTATAGGAAAAATTCCCGACTGCGGCAGGAAAAATGCCAAAGACCAGAATAATAAAAAACAAAGCGGCTTGGTATTTCTTTTGTAGAAAAGAATACGCCAGCAGGCAACACAAATTAGCCCTAACGCAAACCAAAATAAAAATATCCCAAAAAACGATGTTGGCCGGATTAATTCCCAACTCATATGCAGGCCAACCGGTAAAATCAAGAGTTTAAAATAAGTAAAAATTACTTTAGGCAAGACCGTTATCCTTAAAATAAGCGGGTATCGGGTTAATGCCGGAGAGCGTAAAGTCACAAAATTAAAGACGGTTAATCTTAAGGCAATATAACTTAAGGCAATTATAATAAAAGGCAGGACAGGCTTGAGAATACCAAGGGGCTTCTTGAATTTATCACTGCAGTAATAAAAAAGATAGGCTAAAATAACCAAAGGAAAAACTAAAGATAGCTCTTTGGATAATAAAGCTAAGATAAAAGCCGCGTAAGACAGGATAAGATAAATTAATTTAACTTTATGCCTCTTATCTTCAGCTTTTATAAAAAGAAGCAGCGAGGAGATTAGAAATAACCCCATAAGCATCTCTGCCCTGCCGGAGACATAAGTGACTGCTTCCGTATTTAACGGGCTTACGCTAAAAAGTGCCGCGCTTAAAAAAGATATATTGACACTGCCGACAATACGGCGAAGGAATAAAAAAACCAAAAAGGATACTAAAATCTGAAGCAGGATATTGGTCAGGTGATATCCGTAAGGATTTAACTGCCAGAAATGATAATCCCAGATAAGGGAAAGGGTTTGTATAGGGCGGTAGAAATTAGAACTGGCTATAGTACCGACATATAAATCGCTTGAAAAGGCCTTTGACCAGTTATGCCAGTCCTGTATAAGTGGGTTTCTTACGATCAGACCCACATCATCCCAGATAAAGGGATTATGCAGGGAATTAGAATAAGCGATAAAACATAAAGCGCTGATTGCCAAAAATACTAATAATACTCTAAGTTTAGGCATACTACATCTTCAATAAAAACAAGGGAGGAGATTTCTCCCCTCCCCTATTTCTAACTCTTCATAAGAAGCTTGATTACAATGGTGTGAGAACTCCTCCGGTAGTTGCAGTATAAGTTGTGTCACCGGTTGTGCCTACAGTAACCGGACTAGCCACAATGGTATATCCGGTTGGGGCCAAAGTACAAGTGTATGTATATCCCTGTGGTGACTTCGCGCAGTAAGCATCT
>Ga0210017_1000671_pt1 | contig 29344 bp, 22 predicted proteins | sample CryGeyCG2014_020_FD_183966 | JGI IMG/M metagenome (GOLD analysis project Ga0210017, IMG submission 183966) | Groundwater microbial communities from aquifer - Crystal Geyser CG08_land_8/20/14_0.20 (SPAdes) (version 2) | ecosystem: Environmental > Aquatic > Deep subsurface > Groundwater | place... | reverse complement strand
AATCCATTTTTATTTTGTCTAAATATTCTTCCGGCTTGTATTGTTCGTTATCCCGTTCCAGCAGTGTTTTTATCCATTTCAATTTTTCAGGATCAACTGGCATTTTCTGTTTCTTGGTGCCGGTTTCCTTAAATGCCCAGTGAGCAGCAATTCCCCATTCTGCCTCATCGTCCATCTCGCGGGTTCTGATTTGGAATTCCACAATTCTATTGTCCGAATAGACGGTGGTGTGGAGCGAACGATAGCCATTAGGTTTTGGCTGGGCAATGTAGTCTTTGACTCGGCCGCTCATTGGTTTATAGAGAGAATGCAAAACCCCGAGCACCCGGTAGCATTCATCAACATTTTTAACGATAATTCTAATCGCCACCAAATCATAAATCCTGTCTATGTCCATATCCTTGCGCAAAAGCTTCTGGTACAACGAATAATAACGTTTTGCCCGGCCATACATATCCATGGGCACAAAACTGACGTTCTCAAACTCTTTTCTCAGTCTTTTTATTTCACGCCTGACGTCGCGCTTATGCTCCTCATATTTTTTCTTTGATACCTCCACTACCCATTTATATTCCTCCGAATAAACATAAGGGAATGCCAAATCTTCCAGCTCGCCCTGCAGTTCGCCCATGCCCAAGCGGTGAGCAATGGGCGCATAAATTTCCAAAGTCTCTTTAGCAATTCTTTGTTGTTTAACGGGCTTGAGAGCATAGAGAGTTTTTAGATTGTGGATTCTGTCAGCAAATTTAATAAAAATCACTCGGACATCTTCGGCCATCGCGACAAACATTTTGCGCAGATTTTCCGCATAACGTTTAAGACCGCGATACTTAATTGTCCCCAGTTTAGTAATGCCGCTGACTAGATCAGCAATTTCCCCGCCAAATTCTTTTTTTATTTCTTCCAATTTTACTCCGGTATCTTCCGGCACATCATGTAACATACCGGCAATCACCGTGGGCATATCAATATCCGTAGTCGCTAGTTTAAAGGCCGTTTCCAGGGCATGTTGAATATAGTCTTCTCCAGACAGTCTCTTCTGTCCCTGATGTGCCCGTTCAGCAAACTCATAAGCCAATTCCAACATGGTGGTATCAGCATCAGGGTGTTTGTTTTTTATCACTTCTAAAATTCTTTCTAAAGTCATAATTTTAATATTATGTTCTTATATCATATACTTTTTTTTACAAAAAATCAAATTAGTCATTATAATTATGTCTAATATTAGCCAAAAATATATTTAATTTGAACTTATCCACCACTTGTATTAGAAACATTTAAAATTTTATGCTATATTTAAATTAATGCTCCTCCAAACAAAAAAAATAAAAACCCCCAAACCAAACAAACCAAAAAAACCAAACAAAAAACCACTTCCATTCTTTTGAGCCAATCTCACCCGAGCTTAGTTCAAAAGAGAAGTGGTTTTTTGGTATTCAAAAATTATTACTTGCATTCCTTATTAGAACATTTTGCCTCGCCTTTGCCGGCATTGACCAGCAGTGAACCGCATTTAGAGCATTTTTCACCGGTTGGCCTGGACCAGAGCGCGAACTTGCATTGTGGATACTGATCGCAGGCGTAAAAAGTTTTCCTTGACTTGGTTTTTTTAGCCACCAGTTTGCCCTGACGACAATTTGGGCAGGCCACTCCGGTATCCTGGTCCAAGGCTTTGGTGTTGCGGCATTTGGGAAACGCGGAGCAGGCGTAAAATTTGCCGAATCTTCCCTGCCGGATAATCAAAGGCGCTCCGCATTTTTCGCATTTAATATCCGTCATTTCCGGTTCTTTCTTGATTGATGCTGATTTTGTGTCGGCTGACTTGTCCCTTTGTCCGTCGCCGTTTAGTTTTTTTGTGTTGCGGCAGTTTGGAAATCCAGTGCAGGCAAAAAATTTTCCATAGCGGCTTGTTTTAATTACCATTGGCTTGCCACATTTTTCGCACAGCTTGTCAGTCTTTTCGTTTATCAGGTCGCGCTTATTGATCTCCATATATTTTTTTTCCAGATTGTCGGCAAAAGGCTTGTAGAATTGGTTTAATACCGGCACCCATTTTTTTTCGCCCTTGGCAATGTCGTCAAGATCGTTTTCCATGTCTGCCGTAAATTTATAATCCACTATTACGGGAAAATGATCAGTCAGCAGATCAGTCACTATAAAAGCGATATCCTGTGGTATAAATTTTCCCTGATCGCGTTTGATATAGTTGCGTTCCTGTATGGTGGAAATAATCGGCGCGTAAGTTGAAGGCCGGCCGATGCCAAGTTCTTCCAGTTTTTTTACCAGACTGGCGTCATTGTATCTGGCTGGCGGTTCGGTAAAATGTTGTTTGGGCGAGAGTTTAATAAGATCAACCCGTTCGTTTTCTTTAAGTTCGGGCAGGAGATTATCCTTCATATTATTGCCATACACTGCCATAAAACCATTGAATTGTATGGTTGATCCGGTTGCCTTAAAAATACAGCTGTTCGCTTTTATTTCCGCTGAAGTTCCGAGTATTATTGCCGGGTTCATCTGGCTGGCAACGGCGCGTTTCCAAATAAGTTCATAGAGTCTGTACTGTTTGTCATCAAGATACTCTTTTACTTCTTCGGGCTTAAGGTTCGCGTCTGTTGGACGAATGGCTTCATGCGCTTCTTGGGCTGATTTTGATGCCGTCTTATATTTTGGCGCGCTTGCCGGCAGAAAATCAGCGCCATAATCTTGGCTGATAAGTGTTCTGGCCGACTCCACAAATGATTCGGCCAAGTTGACCGAATCCGTTCTCATATAAGTGATTAGGCCGGTGGAATCTTTGCCGAGTTTTACGCCTTCATAGAGCGCTTGAGCCAGATACATTGTCTGTTTGGCAGAAAAGCCGAGCTTATTATAGGCATCTTGCTGGAGACTGGAAGTGGTGAATGGTGGCAAAGGATTTCTATAATTTTTTTTAGTTGCGAGAGATTCTATAATATACTCCGTGCCGTTAAGTTTTGCTAGTACACTCTCCACGCCTTTTTTGTTTTTAAGTCCTAATTTTTCAAGTTTTTTGCCGTCAATTTTATAGAGCATGGCTTCAAATTTCTGCCCTTCAAAATTGAGAATCGCTTTTAGACTCCAGTATTCTTCCGACTTAAAGTCTTTTATTTCTCTTTCCCGCTCAACGATCAGCCTGACGGTCACTGATTGCACCCGCCCTGCCGAAAGCCCTTTGGCCACTTTTTTCCAGAGAAAAGGTGACAGTTTATAACCTACCAGGCGATCTAAAATTCTTCTTGTCTGTTGAGCATCAACTAAATTTTGATCCAAATCCCTTGGATTTTTTAACGCTGCCAAAATGGCGTTCTTGGTAATTTCATGAAAAACAATTCTTTTATATGGCAGTTTAGTTTTATGGTTGTTTAACAGTGTTAAAAGATGCCAGGAAATCGCCTCACCCTCCCTGTCCTCATCAGTCGCGAAGTAAACCATCTCTGATTTACTGGCTGCTTTTTTTAAATCATCCACCAGCTGTTTTTTATCCGCCGCCACCACATATTTTGGTTCAAAATTATGTTCAATATCTACCCCTAAATCACGTTCGGGCAAATCTCGTAAATGCCCATACGAAGACATGATCTTGTAATTTTTATCCAAGAACTTGGTAATAGTTTTGGCTTTAGTGGGGGATTCCACAATCACCAGATTTTTTGACATTGTTTTGTTAAGAATTAATTTTTAAAATTTTTTTTTCACTTATCCATTTTTGTCTTAATTCTCCAGTCAAATAAAACGAGCCTGTAATTAAAATTAAATCGTTTTGTCTGGCTTTTTTTATTGCCTGATCCAATGCCATCCATGGGTCTACATAGATAGATATGTTCTTTTTATGAGCACTTGAAAATAAATTATACATCATTTTCAAATCCGCGCAAGTTCTTGCTGCTACTAAATGATGAGCCAGGTAGATGGCAGAGCCTTGGGGCAATTCCTTATTTATCATCTTTAGAATCTTTCTCACGTTTTTATTCTCATTTAAAGTGAAGATTAAAAATAGTTTGTTGAATTTCAATTTTTTCAAATTGGCAAAAGTTGATTTAAGTTTATCATAATTATGCGCGCCGTCCAAGACGACCAGCGGTTTTTTCTGCATCAGCTCAAAGCGGCAGGAGAGTTTAGTTTTTTCAATACCACGTTCCATAATATTTTTTTTAATGTCCAGGATGCTAGCCATCTCTCTGGCCAGTTGCCTGTTATTTTCCCAAACCTCATCAGTAATATTTGCCACCGGCCGATACTCGCACCCCCTATTTTTGCATATCTTGTGGAATATCTTAAGTATTTTAGGTCTTTTTTCCGTGGTAACAAAAATAGAACCTTTTTTAATTATGCCGGCTTTAGCCCTGGCAATTTTTTCCAGGCTGCTGCCTAAAATGTGAGTATGGTCATAGCCAATGTTGGTAATGGCAGCCAGTTTGGGCGCCGGAATTATATTGGTCGCGTCAAACTCACCTCCGCAGCCAACTTCCAGCACCAGATACTCGCATTTTTTCTTTTGAAAGTATAGCAAGGCTAAAGCAAAAAATATTTCAAAATAGCTTGGCGGGCCGAATTTAGACTGCCTAGACATCTGATTTATCACCGGCTTTATTTTTTCCACCAAATCAGAGAAAATATCCGGCGCGATATATTTGTCACTCACTTTTATTCTTTCAATTGAAGTTGTGGGATGCGGGGAATAAAATGAACCGACTTTTTTTCCAGCTTCATTTAAAATTGAATGCACCATGGCGGTGACCGAACCTTTGCCAGCAGTGCCGGTAATATGAATCAATTTAAATTGGTTTAAATTTATTTTCAATTTTTTGATCAATTCTTCAGTGCGACGTAAATAAAAATCGCGCCCTTTTTCTCGCATATATTCAGCCCGGCTAATATTAGCCAGTGATTCTAAATATTTAACTGTTTGATAGTATTTTTTAAACATTTATTTTTTTATCTTCCTAAGATATACATCTGATTGCCTAAATTTTTCACTTTTCCTCTCATTTCCATTAAGACTAACGTACTATTGACCACGGCCGTGTCAAGTGAAGAGCTTTTAATCAACTCATTGATATGGACTGGCTCGCCTGATAAAAATTCAAGCAAAATTTCCTCTTCTTTAGAATCAGCCACTATTTTTCTGTTACTCACAAAATCTTTTATCTGGCTTAAATCTAAAACCTCCAGCACATCAGCCGCCGAAGTTATGAGCTTGGCTCCCAGTTTAATTAGGTTGTTTGTCCCGCTGGCATTAAGGCTGTTGATATTACCGGGCACTGCTAAAACATCACGGTTAAATTCAAGCGCATACTTGGCAGTAATTAGTGCGCCAGAATGTTCTGGCGCTTCAAGCACCAGCGTGGCTACAGCCAGCCCGGCAATTATTCTGTTTCTTTGCGGGAAGTGCCCTTTTAAAGGGATTGTTTCCGGCGGGTATTCACTTAATAAGAGCCCATTATTACCGCAGATTCTGTCAGCCAGATACCTGTTTTTAGAAGGATATATATTTTCCCTGAATAGTCCAGAACCAAGCACGGCGATTGTTCTGCCACCATGGGTGAGAGTTGTTTCATGAACTAAGCCGTCAATGCCTAAAGCTAAACCAGAGACGATAGTTATCTCTTGGCTGGCTAGTTCGCCAATGATTTTTTCAGTTACTTGCTTGCCATAGCTTGAATATTTTCTGGTGCCGACCGCGCTAATGGCAAATTCATCACCGGCGCTTTCCAAATTTCCTTTATAATAAAGAATCGCTGGCGGATCATAAATTTCAGACAGGAGTTTTGGATACTCTTTATCCAAGACAGTCACCGTCTCAATTTTTTCTCTGATCAGTTTTTCAATTTCCTGATCAAGATTAATGTCTTTCCTTTCCTCAATAATATTTTGCGCCACGCTCTCTTCCAGTCCCGCCTGCTTAAATTCATTAAAATCAGCAGTCCAGGCGGACTTCATTGAGTCAAAATAGTTATAAAGTTTTTTAAACCTTTGCGCTCCCAGGCCGTGGATTTTAGACAGCCCCAGCCAGTATTTTTTGTCGTTATTTTCCATGGTGGTAGTATAATAAGTATTTTTATCATAGCATTAAGTAAATTTTTAGACAATTTAAAATATATAGGGCTTATGCATTTGCCAATTTTCCTCCCTTCAGATGAGGGGAGGTGGCGAGCGAAGCGAGCCAGAGGGGTGTTGAATTCGTAATTCAACACCACTCCCTTCCCGTTTAAAAGATAATCAATCTTTTAAACTCATCTGAGTTAGAAGCTCACGGTGTGAGCTTCTAACGGGAGAAAAAAGGAACAAACACGAAAGTCCCGAATTTAGCATATGAAATTGCCATATAGGTGGCTATTTTTTCTCTCCTCATTTGATGAGTAATGATAATTAATTTTTTAATCTGATTTAAGCCAATTTAAGCCAAAATTATCTTGGCTGATTTTAGCCATTTTTTGTTTTAGGCACACACTTCTGTCGGTTTATTAATTGTTAAATATATAGGGATTCTTTTAATAATTGGGAATGTGGATAGTTCAAATAAAAACAGCCACTAATGGTGGCAAAAAAGGAGGAGAATAGTAACATGGAAAAAAGAGAAAAACGGCTTGCAGATGAAGAAAAAGTAGAGGACGTGAAAGCTGAAAAGTTAATCATTTTTTTAATCTTTTTGGCTATCGTTATCTACTTGGTTCTTGGCGCGACTTTTGTGCACTTAGAGTTGCGTGCAATGTATAACCCCGAATCCCTACAGGGGAAAATTATTTATACCCCCCATCATTTTGATTCTTCGTCTCCGGCTGGCTTTTTAGGAGACGATTCTATCATACTCACAGGGGAGAGTACTTTTTTCTCCAAGGGGTATGATGATTTCTATGACAAGTACAAGAATGATAATGGGGAGTATCTATTTATGGCCTGGGTACTCTGGCCAATTGATATTTTATATCTCGTAATTAAATGGGGGAGTTACGGAATTTGGCTACTATATGAGATCTTTTTCTAATCGTTCTTTTGCCAGTTAGCGTTGCACAACGTTGACTAGCAATTTTTTCCAAGATTTTTATCAAGTCGATTTTATTAGAGCGTAATTGCACTTTTATTACGCTCTTTTTATTTTCTAACTGGCTTTAGCCATGTTAATCAACCGTCCTAAAGGGCGTTAGAAAGGCGTTTTGCCTCGTTTGGTTAAATATGCTAAAATTAAGATAAATTAAGCCTAAGAAAAAGCAAATTTATGACTTTGCAAATTTATCGTTTATTTGACAACCTGTTTCCGACGGTCTACTATTTAAGTATACTATGAGAAACAAGTCATCTTCTAAAATTGAGAAAATTATGTTTTTGGCAGAACATTTGCCCTGTTTTACTTTGTCTGATTTGGCGGTGGTGGAGACAAATAGGCATTATCTTAAAGTTTTATTTTCCCGCTATGGAAAAGCTGGCAAGTTAATTAGATTAAAAAGAGGTTTTTATGTGGCCAAAGAGTATTTGGATATTACAGAAAAAAAAGGCCAGCTTTCTTTTTATTTGGAATTCATCGCCCGTCTTTTGTACCTGCCGGCCTATTTAAGTTTGGACTATGTACTCTACGAGCACAATATTTTAACCGAGATACCTCGTAATTTTACTTTGGTAACCAAAAATAAGACAACTCGCCTAGTTAATCAATTTGGCAATTTTTTTTATCATAAAATAAAAGACGAGTTATTTGGCGGTTTTGAGATTATTAAAAAAAATAATCTGGCGGTTTTTAAGGCAACCAAAGCAAAAGCTCTTTTTGATTTTTTTTATTTGAGAAAAAATATTTTGAACAACGAAAAAGCCGTGGCGGAATTAAGATTGAATTTGGATAATTTCAGCCCCAAAGATTGGCAGGAGTTTAAAAAATATTTCACTCTTGAAAACTCCAAAAAAATGAAGGAAATTTTTGGTTATCTTTTAAAAACATGGAAGAAATAAAAAATATTTTAAAAAATTTAATAGCTGAAAAGCACAGTCAAACAACGGTGTTTAAAAGAAATTTATTGAAAGAGTATTTGCAGATTTTGGTTTTGGATTTTATTTATGCTCATCCAAAATATAGCGAATTGGTTTTTTACGGCGGTTCTTGTTTGGCGCATTGTTTTGGTTTGCCGCGCCTTTCAGAAGACCTTGATTTTGTGGATTTGAAAAATAAAGTTAAATTGTTGGATTTTGCCAAAGAATTAGAAAACTATTTTCAAAAAAATACTGATTTGCCGGTAAAAACATCAGCGCAAAAATTTCGTATTTGTTTGAAATTTCCCATTCTTAAAGAATTGGGTTTAGCCAAAGATGATGAATCGGATTTTTTATTCTTAAAGGTGGAGGTTTTCCAAAAGTTTGATTTTTGCGCCAAATATCAGATAGAAATAATCCCTTTGTTTAAATATGACAGAAGCCTGCTAGCGAAAACTTTTGATTTGCCAACTTTGATGGCGACAAAAATCAGAGCGATTTTAAATCGCGCTTGGGAAAAAACAGATAAAACCGGTAGAACCCTGGCGGCTGTTAAAGGCAGGGATTATTTTGATTTGATGTGGTATTTGGAAAAAGGAATCAGACCCAATCTTAATTGTATTGAAAAGATAAAAACAATAAATGAGTTAAAAGAAAGATTGCTTAAGAAAGTAGAAAAAATTGATGCCAGAAGCATTCAATTTGATTTAGAATCGTTGATTGACAATATTGATTTTGTAAAAAAAACAAGCAGAAATATCAAAGACATTTTAAAAAGAGAAATTTTAAAGATGTAGATAAACGGTTTTTTATTTTCTAACCCCCTCCCAGTTCTAATGCGGAGTGGTTTTTTAGTTTGCTTCGTTCAGTTAAATATGCTAAAATTAAGATAAATTAAGCATGAGAAAAGTATGTTAGGCTATCCTAAAAATCTATACATTTTGCCTTTTGACCACCGCTCCAGCTTTATCAAGACGTTTATCGGCGCTGTTAAGGAATTAGACGGTCAGCAGAAAAAACTGATCAGTGACTACAAAAAAATTATTTTTGAAGGTTTTTTAATGTCCTTGGGCTATGTCAAAAATCCAGTTGAGTCAGCGATTATGGTTGATGAAGATTTTGGCCTTGAAATAATTAAACTGGCCAAAAAGAAAAATATTATTATTTGTTTGCCGGTGGAGAAAAGCGGCCAGAATAATTTTGCTTTCCAATACGGCCATGATTTTAGCCAGCACATTCAAGCTTTAAAACCAGACATTGTCAAAGCGCTGGTGCGCTATAATCCGGCAGACAAAAAAATAAATCAGGGCCAGTTAGAAAAAATAAAAGAGCTTGACAGCTGGTGCAAAGATAATAGCTACAAATTTATGGTTGAATCTCTGGTGCCGCCAACCCCCGGCCAATTAAAGCGCGCCCGTGGCAGACGCGAGGTCTATGATGAAAAAATCAGGCCAGCCTTAACCTTGAGAATGATTAATGAGTTTCACCAAGCAGGCATTGAACCTGATATCTGGAAAATTGAAGCCTTTGAGCATGAAGATGCTTGGTCTGAAACTATTGATGCCATCTGCGACGGCGAGAGAAGCGCAGTGGCTATTATTATGCTCGGCCGCGGTGAAAGTTTTGCCAAAGTAAAGACTTGGATGAGTCTGGCACCGCGCCATCAACTAAACGGCTTTGCGGTTGGCCGGACGATATTTCTTCGGCCATTGGTTGATTTTCACCAGAAAAGGATTAGTAAAAAAGAATGCATGACAGAAATTGCTAAGAATTATATTGAACTAATTAGGTATTGGGAAAAATAATACTCCTACAAATTACAAATCTTAAAATTTGACAAAATAATTATATTTTGCTATAATGATATTATAAATACGCTAATTTATATTTATTGTTTTTTTATTAGAAACTAACATAATTATTATGAACAGCAAAAAATACAATAATATTTTTATTATTTGTCTGACTCTGGCACTGGTTTTAAGTCAGTTTTTATTTGGGGCAGATTTGGTAAAAGCCGAAGATAAACCAGATTTGATTATTGAAAGTTTAACTTACAGGGAAAATAATAATCTTTATGCTGGCTACACTTTTGATGGCACAATGGCTTATTTGAGAATTAAGAATCAGGGGAGTGCCACGGCAACTAATTTTGAAGTTGGACTTTACACAATGAATGCTGATACTAATTATCTTCAATGTGGCCCGGCTGAATTAATAGATAATTTGGGACCTGGAGAGTCAAAGAATATAGAATTTACTCATGATGCTTTTTTTGATTGTGCTAAGCTTGAAAACAAAGAGTATTATTTAAAAGCTTATGTAGATTATAACGGCAAAGTAGATGAATCCAATGAAGATAACAATATCAAGACAACAGCAAATTTTATTACTCTCCCACAGTCACAAGCGCCTCAAATTACAAATATAGTGGCAGAGAACATTAGTGACAACCAGACAAAAATTTCTTTTGAAGTTGCGGGCATAGTAAACCCCATGGTTCGTTGGGCTGGAGGTCAAGATTTTTCTCCTTTCCAATCTAATAATAAATATAAACAACAAACGAGTGCTATTAACGACGGTGGAAATAAATATTATGCAATTCTTAGTGTATCACCATCAATAACTTATCATTACAGAATATTGTTTGATTATTATTATAATGTAACCACGGATGATTTAAACTTTCAGTCAGGTGTTGATGAGCCGGATTTAATGTTTTCCAGTTCGGAAATTGGCGTGGATAAGACATTGATTCTGCCGGGTGAGACGGTGACTTTTGGTGTTGATGCTAAAAACAATAGCGAAGTGGCTGTCCCTGCTGGTGCATTTATATTTATTAAATGGTATGTTGCGGGCAATGAATATAAAAATTGCGCTAGACAATTACCTGCGCTTAAAGCTAGCCAATTACCTGCGCTTAAAGCTGGCTGGGCTTCAGGTATTACTTGCACTGTTTACAACTTTCAGGATGTTACTGGTGATAAAAATACCGGCACTGTTCATGTACAAGTCAAAATAGATCCGGATAATACAGTGGCTGAAACGAATGAAACCAATAATAAACTGGAAAAATTTGTTTATGTAGGCAGCACTAATACTTCCAAATCTTGTGTTGACTTAAGAGCCGGAGATTCAACAAAGAAATATTTTGATGTCTGTAAGACGGGAGATTATGGCTTTGTGTGCTTCGATAAACATAGTGGCGAGTATAATGGGTGTAGTAAAAATTTAGGGGAAGGCTGCACCATTAACAATACCCAAGCTATCCACAATATATCCTGCAGCGTCAGCGCGGACAACACACCTCCACCTCCGGTTTGCGCCACCGGTAAAACCACGATTATTCAAGAACAGCCCCTGCGAGGTTATGTTTATCAAGCTTTGGGCTTGGATATATCCACTCACCCGGAAATTATGAAATACCGCATTCGCTGGTTCAATGGCAGTTGGTCAGCTTGGTATATACCAGGTCAGAATGATATTGATTGGAAAACTAATCTGGACGGCAGCAAGCGGCGTGTTTGGGCGTATTTTGACGACCATGTTCACGAATATGAAAAGTGTTTGCAAACACCACAGCTCTCCAAGCCAGATTTAACTGTAGAAAGTATTGAATTTTTCAAAAAATGGAGCGCTTGGGAAAATGTTCTTGTGGCTGAAGTCTGTAATCGGGGGACTGCTCCCAAACAGGCAAATATTCAAATATCCACCGAGTTTTCCATTAACGGGCAATCATCTCGAAATGGCAGTAGTGGTGTTATCGAGGTAGAACGGTGTATAAACCCTTTTGTCTTACTTTCTGACTTTGATAATTTAACCGCAGGCAATTATAATGTTAAAGTAGAAACAGACAAAGATAGTTTTTCAAGCACTTACAATAATAAAGTGGATGAGTTAAATGAAAATAATAACAGTTTAACTAAAAGTATTTATTTGGATATTGAATTTAAAACTTGTAGCGATTTAAAATCTGACAACTCTAATGCTTCAAATTTTGAAATGTGCAAAAATTATGGCTATAGTTATGCTTGTTTTAATAAATATACTGGAGCTTACCAAGGATGTGTGAATAACCAAACTTGCGGGTCTTTAGTGAACAGTACCTTTTCCGGGGATAGTATTAAATGCGAAACCGGAATACCTATTTTTGAGATTAAAGATATCGCAGTTAAAAATATTACGCATAATTCAGCGGATATAACTTGGAAAACTGCAGTGGCTGGTGATAGTCATGTTAGTTATGTAAAATCAGCCGGTACCATTTATGACATAAAAGGCAAAGAAGATAATCAATTTGTAACTGACCATTCTATTTCCCTTACCGATTTAACGCCAAATACTTTGTATAAATACGTGATTACTTCATATGATGAGCATGGACATGTATATGCCACCAAGTCACTTAGTTCATCTGAATTAGGTTTGCATTTTACTACCCTAAGCGAGAGTGCGGCTAAACCGGATTTAACTGTTCAAAATTTTAAATTTACTGATTTGAGAAAAACAACTACCAAACCCTGGGATATCCAGTTGGAATTTGATATTGCCAACATTGGCACGGTCAAACCGGCCAGCGATTTTAAATTAAAAGTCAGTAATTTATCCAATGATAAGACAATTCGTGAGGGCGCCTATGCCAAAGTTTATTTTGAACCCAATAGTTACAAGGCCCATGTTTACATCGTGGGTGATATAAATAAAGAATTTATTTTTGGCAAAAATGTAATTAAAATATCTGTAGATGATAGTAATTTGGTTGATGAGTCAAATGAGAGTAATAATGTTCTGGCAGAAACGATAAATATTGCAGAGGAAAATATTTTGGATTTAGCATTGGACAAGGTGGCTTTAAACAGCCAGGAGATTTTAATGGGCTTTAAGTTGACTCATCTGGATTATAATACCAGTGATCCGGATGTGATGAATAACAAAGCGGCCCAGCCCAAAGAATACATCCAGCAAACTTATCAGTCAAAAAATTATGTGAATGATCGGCAATACATCACTACCGGGCTGCGTCTTTATAATCAAGTATCAGAAGCGGAATATAATTTTGATTATACTAATACCATGCATTCGCGGGAAGTGATTAATTTAAGTGAAAGCGAAAAGTTTGGTGATGAGATCTTTTGTCATCGTTCACCAGATTTTACCACTCTTAATAAAAAGACGGGTTATGCTGATGTTTATTATTATATTTGCGGTTTTAGATATAAAAATATATATATTGATCTGCAGTCAACTTTAAATATTAATGATTACAGAATTCCTCTCGCTCAACTTAAAGAGTATTATAATAATATTATAGATTACGATGCGTATAGAATTCCGCCGGTGCCCGGTTTAGATACAGGCGCAAAGCCGGATTTGACCGTGAAAGATGTTTATTTTAGTCCGACTACGCCAAACAAGGGGGAATTTTATAACGGTGAGTTACATGTTAAGATAGCTAATATTGGTAAGGGGGTTGCGGAAAGTGATGCCGGTGTTTATCTGGCAGTGGTTTTAGCCGGCCCAGATTGGGTTTTATTAAATTGGAATACCAACGGAACCAAATATTTACCGAATTTAGCGGCTAATACTACTCAAGATGTGGTGTTCCCAGTAAAATACGCCAAATTTGATGTGGACAATTTAAATGTCCGTGTTTGGATAGATAGCAATGCCATTGGTAATGGGGATAAATTGGAAAATGATAATTTATTTATTTATGAATCAAACGAAGACAATAATACATTGTTCAAGAAAATAACTTTAGGTAACGCAACCCCTGTCCCCGCGCCAACTCCATCACCTGCTCCCACCCCATCACCCACACCTGCTCCATCAGGTAAAATGGCTGAACGTCTGGCTGGTCGTTTGCTTTTAGCCGTAGAGGACAAAGGCAGAATTCATTATGTTAATCCAGATGACCAGAAAAGATATGAAGTGACCTTTGGCAATGTGATGAGCTTATTCCAAAATTTAGCCCTCGGTATCAGCAACGCTGATTTAAACCAGATATTAATTAATCCCAGCTCGGTCAGTGAGGACAAAGATACTGACAAGGATGGTTTTAATGATAAAAGTGAAGTGATGTATGGTTACAATCCGGAAATAGCCTCAAGCGCAGCCAACCGCGGTAATGACAAAATTAAAGTCAATACTAAATTATCAGATAGACTGATTGGTAAACTCCTGCTCCAAACTGAAGACCGGGGCAGAATTTGGTATGTTGACCAAGGCGCTAAACGTTGGGAAGTTACTTTTGGCAATGTGATAAATTTATTTACTTCGTTGGCCTTGGGTATTAATAACGAGGATTTGGCGGAAATTGAGGAAGCGGAGTAATTAAGAGAGCTTATGGAGCTTCAAAGTTTTTGCGGATAGTTAACATTAAAAACCCGTCCAAGTGGCGGGTTTTTACGAATATACAAATCATTGAGATGAGTATGAGTAATATAAATTTGCCTTCACTCGCAAGATTAATTCGTATATCTGTAAAAGATTTGTAATTCGTAGGAGTTTTTTGACTTTTAGCCCTGTTTAAGTTACTCTATGAGTAGCTTTGATTTATTATAAAATTATGTTTCTCAAAAAAATCGGGATTGATTTGGGTACAACCAGCACCCTGGTTTATGTGCCAAATAAAGGCATAGTGATTAATGAGCCATCAGTGGTGGCTTATTCGCTTTTGGATAAAAAAGTGCTGGCTGTGGGCGATGAAGCCAAAGAGATGATTGGCCGAACCCCAGATACTATTATGGCTGCTAAGCCTTTGAAAGACGGGGTGATCGCCGACTACAAGACTACCGAAGCGATGTTGCGCTATTTCATTAATAAAGCCATTGGCGGCTTGCGGCTTTTCCGTCCCGAAGTGATGATTGCCGTGCCTGGCGGCATAACTTCAACCGAACGTCGTGCGGCCATTGATGCCACGCTCGCCGCCGGAGCCAAAGCAGCCTATATTATCAAGGAGCCAATTGCTGCTGCCATTGGCGCCAATATTCCCATTGGTTCAGCCAGCGGTCATATGATTATTGATATGGGCGGCGGCACCTCTGAAATCGCGGTGATTTCTCTCGGCGGTATTGTCACCAACAGTTCGGTCAGAATTGGCGGCAATAAATTTGATGCTGCTATTCAAGAGTATGTGCGTAAAAAATACAATTTAGCAGTGGGTGAAAGAAGCGCTGAAATGATAAAAATTAAAGTTGGTTCCGCTCTTTATTTGGATAAAAAATTAACTACTGAAGTGAAGGGCCGTGATATGGTGAGCGGTTTGCCGCATATTATTACGGTTAGTTCTGATGATGTCAGCGATGCCCTGCAAGATGAGCTCGCCGGCATGATTGCTGCTATTAAAGCAGTGCTTTATAATACCCCGCCAGAGCTTTCCGCTGACATTATGGACAAAGGCATGGTGCTGACTGGCGGCACTGCGCTTCTGCGAAACATAGACGAGCTACTTTCTCAAGCTATTGGCGTACCAGCCTATAATGCTGATGATCCTTTGCTTTGTGTGGTCAAAGGCACGGGTATTGCTTTGGAAAATCTCGCGGCCTATAAGAGAAGTATCTTGGCGATGAAGTAGTATCGTAATTCGTAATCAGTAATTTGTAACTCGTAAATTTTTTATAAAAATTATATAAATAATTACGGATTACGGATTACGAGTTACAGATTACTATTCTATGAAAATTTTAATCATTCATGATAGATTTATGTTTCGCGGCGGCGCAGAACGGTTGATTTTAATTATGGCCCGGGCTCTCCAGGCGGATATTATGACCGAATTTTGGATTGACGGCGAAACATTTAACCGTGCCGAGGCGCCGAGCAGACTTTTTATTTTAGACAAAGGCAACCCGGCTTATGAAGTTTTCAGATATTTTCGCGCGCAATTTAATTTCCTTTTTAGGACCAGAAAAATTGTCCGCCAATATGATTTGGTTATCTTTTCCGGCAACAACTGTCTGATTACCGCCTGGCATTTGAAAACCAGCCAAAAAAGGTTTGTCTATTGTCATTCACCGGTCAGGCATGTTTTTGACTTGTACAAAAAATTCCGCACCGAGCGGCCAGAGCTCTGGAAAAAAGTTGTTTATTACGATTTGGGTGCTTGGGGCATCAGATTGATTTATTGGCTGAATATTTGGCATTTTAAAATCGTTCTTGCTAATTCCAAAAATACCCAGGATCGTCTGTGGAAATATTGCCGGAAGAAATCTCAGATCATTCACCCGCCGATTCAAACCAATAAATTCAAATGGCTTGCCCAGGGTGATTATTATTTGTCATTTGCCCGCGTTGATAAATTGAAAAGAGTCGGGGATGTTGTCCGCGCTTTTCAAAAAATGCCGGATAAAAAATTAATTGTCGCTTCGGCCGGTGATGATTTTGAGCAGGTTAAAAAACTGGCCAATGGTTTTGATAATATTAAAATTCTTGGCTGGCAGTCTGATGAAGAGTTAAAAGAATTGATTGGCAATTGCATTGCCACCATTTATATTCCGATTAACGAAGATTTTGGCATGACACCATTGGAAGGCATGTCAGCTGGCAAACCCTGCATTGGCGTAGATGAGGGCGGATTGAGAGAAAGTATTATTGATGAGCAAACTGGCAAATTTATCCCGGCCAAATATTTAATTGATGATATTATTAAAGCAGTTAACTGGCTGACTAAAGAAAGGGCTTTATTAATGCGTGAAAATTGCCAGGCACGGGCGGGAAAATTTAGCCAGGAAAAATTTATCAAAAGTATTAGAGAATTAATTTATGCCAATCACCATTGACGGCTCACGGCTCTTAACCAAAAATCCCACTGGCGTAGAAGTCTATTGCCAGCATATCATCAGGGGTTTGTTAGTAAAATCTGATGACCTAATTTTGTATACATCCCGAATAATTTTTGATTTGCCTAAAAGAAATCAGCAGATATTAAACTGGCCGTTCAAAAAATTCTGGTCGCAAATTAGACTGGGATTTGAATTATTAATTCATCCGCCAGCCGTATTTTTTTCGCCCGGTTATGTTATTCCTTGGCTGGCGTTATTTAATAAAAAAACCAAAAAGATTGTCACCATGCATGATCTTGGTTTTGTTTATACTCCGGCAAGCTACTCGCTTTTTCAAAAATGGTTTCTCAAGCTCACTACTAAACAGGCTGTCAGGTATGCCTATAAAATTATCACGCCGACCAAGGCGACTAAAGATGATTTAATAAAATATTTCAATTGTCCAGAGAAAAAAATAGAAGTGACTTATTTTGGTGTCACTCTTCACTGTCATGACTCGCTCGCGATGACAGAAAGAAAAAAACAAATCTTATATATTGGCCGGATTGAAGAAAAAAAGAATATCAATCATTTAATTAAAGCTTTTCAGATTTTTTATCAAAAACATCCTGACTACCAGTTAATTCTGGCTGGCAAGCCAGGTTATGGCTTTAAAAATATTCAATATCAAATAGCCAATATCCACTATCTTGGTTATATTTCCGAAGAACAAAAAAAACAGCTCTTAAGTGAATCAAGCTGTTTTGTTTTTATCAGTAAGCATGAAGGTTTTGGTTTTCCAATTTTAGAAGCGTTTGATTTTGGTCTGCCAGTGGTCGCGTCCGACATTCCAGTCCTGCGTGAAATCGGCGGTGATGCCTGTATATATGTTAATCCGGATTCGTCCGAAGACATTGCCCGAGGCTTAGAAACGGCTGTAGAGACGCGATTTATCGCGTCTCCATATATAGAAAAAGGCCGTAAGCGGTTGAAAGAATTTGATTGGCAAAAATGCGTAGAAAAAACTTGGCAAATATTAATATAATCACAAAACTATGTAAAAATGTTAGAATTATTTTTAGAGAACAGAAAGTAATTAAAATAAGAATAAAAATAAATAGGAGGGACAGCTTATGCATACGGAAGGGACAATTCTCAAACTTATCTCTGGCGGAGAAAGGTTAATTCTAGATGCTTGTGACGGCAAAAGAACAATTGTCACAGCCAAAAAATTTTTTGCTACTGGCCTTTTGGATCCTAATTTTAGGAAATGGGGTACAAATAAGACAAGTAAACCCACGCCAGAAACCGATGTTCTGGTATATGAGATGGAAAGAAACGCCACTTTTGCCCAAATATTTAGCTCACTAGGTGATGATATCAACCAGTTGTGTTTTACACAGCATCAGATCATCAATTTTATTGAAAAACACTCCAGCTGGTTGCGCATCAAGGGTGATGGCATTTTTTTTCTATTCAAAGTTGGTGATGATTTTTTTATTGCCGACGTGTACTTGGGTGGTCGTGGTGGTTTATACCTCTATGGTTATTTACACCATTTTGAGGATGACATGGTGCGAATAGCCTATGTTTGGGACGTTATTGATCGCCGTCGAGTCGTTGTCCCGCTGTAATTTTGGTTTTAGATTTTTGGTCCTTTGGAATTTAGTCCCTTAAGTATTTGGTAACTCAAGGGACTTTTTATATATTTTGAGTTATGGAAATGTGTTTTTTCTCCTCCCATCAGATGAGGGGAATTATAAAGACGCATTGCGTCTTCATAAGAGGAGAGAATGGATAAAATGATCATTTTGTAATTCTAAACAACAGTGACAAGGCGGAAATTGACCACCAGCCTTTTAGATGATAATATATACAATATATGACGACAAAATTTAACTGGCCAATTATCGGCCATAAACCAATTGTGAATTATCTGCAAGCCATGATTGGCAATAACACTCTTGGTCATGCCTATTTATTTTATGGGCCAAATGGCCTGGGTAAAAATACTCTTGCCCAATATTTTATTAAAAGTATTTATTGCCGGTCAGATAATAGTCCCTGTGATCACTGTGCTCATTGCCGGCAAATTAGCAAACAGATTCACCCTGATATTATTTATCTTGACTGCCAACCGGGTAAAAAAAATGTCACCATTGAGCAGGTGCGCGAAGCGCGGGCAAAAATTTATCGCGGCACATTTTTAAACTCTCACAAAATTATTTTTATCCGCGACGCCCAAACTCTCTCCTTGGCTGCCGCCAATGGGCTATTAAAAATTTTGGAAGAACCGACCGCCAAAACCATTTTTATATTTTTAACGCCAACTTTAAAAAGTATTCCCAAAACCATTCTCTCCCGCGTGCAAGTTATAAAGTTTTTGCCGGTTGCGGTGAAAAAGTTTGAAAGTTATTTAATCAAAAAAGGCCTAGACAAAAATCAAGCCTATGAATTAGCCCATTTAAGCCAAGGTTATCCTGGCCGTGTTTTACCTTTTTTAGGGCATTCAAAGTTGCTGACTGAATACAAATACAGCCAGCAAAATCTTTTATCCCAGATGTCAGCTGATTTAAACAGCCGTTTTGCCTTAGTTGAGAAATTAGCCGGACAAGTTAAATCAGAGCAAAGCCAGCAAAATGCCTATCAATTTTTAGCGCAAATTTCTTCTCTGGTGCGCGACGGGTTGCTGATTAAAAATTTTTGTTTTGATAAAGTTACCCATGTTAATTTAAAATCCGAACTGGCCAATTTTTCTAGCCGCTATTCCTCATCACATTTGGCCCAATTATTAAATAAAATCAAAATCACCGGCCGCTATCTTGAGCAGAATGTAAATTTGCGGCTGGCTTTGGAAAATTTAGTTTTAGAATTTTAAACAATGAAAAAATATGAAAAGCAAAAAAATATTTTTTATCATTAGTGCTTTGATTATTCCCCTGATTCTTTCAGCCTGTAATTTTGCTTTTGCTCCGGGTGGCGGCAGTTCTAAAGTAACTGGTCCAAAAGGGGTTTATAAATCGGGCAATCAAGGTGATACATGGCTGGAACAAAATACACTTGAAGCAAACGCCACGAGTATTGCCAGCCAAGATATTCGCCAAATCAGTTTTGACATATTTGATTCTAATATTATCTATCGCGCTGCCAATGGTGGTTTTTTTATCAGTCAAAATAACGGCGATTCATGGAAAAAACTTAATGATTTGCCCATTAATGATTTTGTTTTAAATCCAAAAACTCGCGGCATCATCTACTTTTCCACGGGCAATAAAGTTTTTAAAACTACTGATAATGGAGAAAACTGGACCATTATTTACGCAGAAGCAAAAGCTAATGTGACTGCTGTCAGTCTGGCTATCAGTTATTTTGATACCAGTTATGTTTATCTTCTGACGAGCGACGGCACCCTGCTTTTGAGCGACGATTGGGGGGAGAGTTGGCAGACCATTGCTACTTTTGAAAAGGCGCAGGCTAAAAAAGTCTTAGTTGATCCGTATAATAGTCATAATATTTTTGTGGCCAGCCAGGATAAATTTTATATTTCCAATGATCAGGGCAAATCCTGGCAAGAAACGGTTTTTGAGCAGAGCAAAGAAATGCCGGGCATTAATAAATTCAAGCAATTATTCTTTACTCAAAAGCCAGATAATTTAATCTATCTTGCCGGCTACGGTATTCTTAAAAGTAAGGACAATGGCCAAAGTTGGCAGCCGGTAACCTTAATTACTAAGCCCAATACCGTTGATATTAATGCTCTTGGCTTTAACCCTAATGAAACAAATGAGCTCTATTATACTATTGGCAGTATTCTTTATCACACTGTAGATAATGGCAGCAATTGGAAAACCAAAACTTTGCCCATTCCAGCCGGCGCCAAGGTTAAAAGTATTTTAATTGATCCCAGAGACACCAATGTTTTATATCTTGGCGTGACGCAATAGGTCAGGATATTATTAAAATTAATAGAATATTTATGGACCTAAAACAACGCAGTACAGATTTTGATGCCGCTATTGAATATTTAAAAACTGACCTTAATTCCATCAGAACCAATCGGGCCGCTCCAGCATTGCTGGAGAATATTATGGTAGAGGTTTACGGCTCAAAAATGCCCTTAAAGCAATTGGCCTCAATTCAGGCGCCAGAACCTAAAATGCTGACTGTTGAGCCATGGGACAGGAATATTATTAAAGATGTTGAGCGCGCCATTCAAACTGCCAGTCTGGGGTTTGCCATTAATAATCAAGGCACTTTTTTGCGCCTTATTATTTCACCCATGACTGAAGAAAGTCGTCAAAAATTGATTAAGGTTTTGCATGATAAACTGGAAAACGCCCGTATGGCCATGCGCGGCATCCGCGATAAAATTAAAGAGGAAATTACTGGGTTGGAGAGGAATAAAGAAATAAGCGAGGATGAAAAGTATAAATTAGTTGAAGATTTAGATGAAATGACGCGTCAGTATAATGAAACTGTTAGGGAAGTCGGGGAGAAAAAAGAAGAGGAAATTAAATTATAAACTACAAGCCCTCTCCCCAGCCCTCTCCCACAAGGAACGCCGTGGGGGAGGGTGAGGGAGGGGGGAATAACATATGTTCATAACCATCATCACCTTCATCATTATCCTTGGTAGTTTAATCCTCGTTCATGAACTAGGTCATTTTATCACTGCCCGCATGTTTAAAGTCAAAGCTGAAGAGTTCGGTTTTGGTTTGCCGCCAAGGATTTTCGGTTTGGTCAAAAATGACCATGGCAAATGGCGATATGTTGGGCCAAGAACAAAAGCAGAAGACTATAAAAAAACAATTTGGTCTGTCAATTGGCTGCCCTTTGGCGGTTTTGTTTCTATTAAAGGCGAGAATGGCGATCATCAGAAAGATGTTGACAGTTTTGGTTCGCGAAAAATTTGGCAAAGATCTACCATTATGTTTGCCGGCGTCGCCATGAATTTTATTCTTTGTTTTGTTCTGCTGGCAATCGCTTTTATGGTTGGCATTCCCAGTCTGGTTGATGATGTTACTGACCCAAGCCTTAATGCCAGCCAGGAAAAAGTCCAGATAATTTCAGTTGCCAAAGATTCGCCAGCCGCCGCCGCTCAAATCGCGGTGGGGGACATAATTTTAAAAATCAACGGCCAGCCAGTCGCTACTATTCAAGAAGTTAAAGATAAAATTTCTGTCAGCCCAAACCAAGAAATGGACATTACGATTTCTAGGGCTAATCAGGAAATCACCCAAAAGATCATCCCTGTTTCAAGCGCTCCAGACCAGCCAGCCCAAGTTGGCGTTGGTTTAGTTAAAACCGCGATTGTTCGTTATCCCTGGTATCAGGCGATTTATAAGGGAGCAGAAACAACACTCGCTTTAACCCTTGCTATTTTAAAGGCTTTTGCTAAGATAATAGGAGATTTAATTACTGGCCAGCAAATGGAAACTGAAGTGGCTGGGCCAGTGGGCATTGCCGTTTTGACTGGCCAAGTTGTTAAATTAGGCTTGAGCTACATTCTTCAATTTGCCGCCCTTCTTTCCATCAATTTGGGTATTATTAATCTCCTGCCCATTCCAGCTCTTGATGGCGGACGGCTGCTGTTCCTGATTATTGAAAAATTCAAAGGCCGGCCGGTCAAACAATCTTTGGAAGCAAGAATCCATCAAATTGGTTTTGTTCTTCTGATGTGTTTGATGGCTTTTATCATATTGAGAGATATTAAGATAAATTTATTTTAATGTAAAAAAATGAAACAGTCCAGACTTTTCTACAAAACCCTTAAACAAGATCCGAAAGATGAAGAAGCTGTTAACGCCAAGCTCTTGGTGCGCGCTGGTTTCATTGATAAGGTTGCCGCTGGCATCTACAGCTATCTGCCTTTGGGCCAAAGGGTGTTGGTAAAAATTGAAAATATTATCCGTGAAGAAATGGATGCCATCGGCGGCCAGGAAATGCTTTTACCGGTTCTTCATCCCAAGGAGTTTTGGGTGCAAACTGGCCGTTGGGATTCCATGCCGGTACTTTTCAAATTAAAAGGCGCTAATAATAAGGAATTTACTCTTGGGCCGACACATGAAGAAATAATTACTCCGCTAGCCAAAAAAATAATATTCTCCTATAAAGATCTGCCCAAGTATGTTTATCAAATTCAAACCAAATTCAGAAATGAGGCTCGTTCCAAATCAGGGCTGCTGCGCGGCCGGGAGTTTGTGATGAAAGATTTATACTCATTTCATAAAGATGAGCAAGGCCTGGATAAATATTATGAAAGAGTGGCCAGGGCTTATGAAAAAATATTAGCCAGGTTGAGTCTTGGTGATATTTCAGTCAGGACATTTGCTTCCGGAGGCAGTTTTTCCCAATATTCTCATGAATATCAAACTTTGTGTGATGCCGGCGAAGATGAAATTTATTTATGCAAGCAATGCAATATTGCCGTTAACCAAGAGCTGATTAAAGAGCAAAACGTTTGTCCCCAATGCAATAATAATCAATTAGAAAAAAAGCGCGCCATTGAGGTTGGCAATATTTTCAAGCTTAAAACCAAATTTTCCAATGCCTGCCAATTGACTTATAAAGCAGGCGATGGCCACGGAAAACCAGTTTTTATGGGCTGTTATGGCTTTGGCCCATCAAGAGTGATGGGCACTCTTGTTGAGATTTTTCATGATGAGAAAGGCCTTATCTGGCCGGCAGCCGTGGCCCCATATAAATATCACCTGCTTAATTTATCAAAAAATGACAAAGTAAAACTTACAGCAGATGAGATTTACAGAGAACTAAGTAAAAAAGAAGAGGTGCTCTATAATGACCGTCAGGATATTTCGCCCGGAGAAAAACTGGCCGAAGCAGATTTGATTGGCCTGCCATATCGCTTAGTAGTTTCAGATAAAACCCATGGGCAGCTAGAGTTTAAAAAAAGAAATGAAAATAAAACGCAATTAAGGAATTTAAAAGAATTGTTTTAATTTATGTTTAAAATCTTTCCCCGTTTTAGAAAAGATTTGGGAATAGATCTGGGTACATCAAGTACCCTGATTTATGTTAAAGACAAAGGCATTATGGTCAATGAACCGTCAGTCGTGGCGATTAATACTCGGACAGACCAAATTATTGCTATTGGTGATGATGCCAAACGGATGGTTGGCAAGACCCCAAGCCATATTATGATTAGCAAACCTTTGGTTGAGGGCATTGTTTCTGACTTTGAAGTTACGGAAAAAATGTTAAAGTATTTTATTGAAAAAATATTAAATGAAAAATTAGGGATTTTGGGCTCTAAACCGCGGATTGTCATTGGCATTCCACTGGAGGTGACAGAAGTGGAGCGTAAGGCAGTTGAAGACGCTGCTTTGGGCGCTGGCGCGCGTGAAGTTTTTTTAGTTGAAGAGCCGATGGCGGCAGCGATAGGGGCCAGGATGCCCATTCAGGAATCAACAGGCAATTTAATCGTTGACATTGGCGGCGGTACCACCCAAATTGCCGTAATTTCTCTTTCCGGTGTTGTGGTCAGTAAGTCAATCCATACCGCTGGCGATGTTTTGAACAAAAACATCATTCAATACATCAGAGAAAATTTTAACCTGCTGATCGGTGATATTACAGCCGAGCGCGTCAAAATCAAACTGGCTGCCATTTATCCGGCTGAAAAACCAGTTGAACTGGCCGTTGCCGGCCGCGATCTGCTTAACGGCTTGCCTAAAGAAATAACCATTACTGATGCTGAAGTCAGGGATGCTATTATGCGCTCAATTAAAAATATTGTCACTAACATCAAAAGCACTATTGAACAAACTCCGCCAGAGCTGGTGGCGGATATTTACCGCCGCGGCATTGTTCTCTCTGGCGGCGGCGCGCTGCTGAAAGGCATTGATGAACTGGTTAAAAAAGAAACCAGAGTGCCGGTAATTATTATTGACGACCCTTTGACCACTGTGGTTCGCGGCACCGGCCTGATTCTTGAAGACCTTGAAGGATTACAAGATATTTTAATACCCTCGGCTAGATAAATCGATTTTTGTATTTTTCTGTTTTTTTCTGTTAAAATAATCCTACTATTAGGGAATAAATGGCTTAAATTTGACAAATTCAATTCGTTTCATTAAAATAGCAATATGGCTAAAATAGTGAATTGGTACAAATTTAACAGCAAATTAAAGGATAAGAAGATCCTGCTCTTCTCGGCAATTGACATCTGCCGGCTTTTTGGCGTGAGTAAAGTAGCGGCTGGTTTTCTTCTGCGCCGCTATACTGCCAAGGGCTATCTCGTCCAAGTCAAACGCGGGCTTTACGGTTTTCCCGATGCTTTGCCCCCGGAGCCATATCTGGCCAATAAAATCTATGAGCCATCGTATGTTTCTTTGGAATTCGCCCTGTCTTACCATGGAGTAATTCCTGAAAATGTTTATGAAATTACTTCTATCACCACGAAAGCGACACGTCGGTTTGAAAAGTTGGGGAAAACATTTTCTTATCGCCATGTGAAACGAATCGCCTTTACCGGTTACACAACGGAAAAACAAAACGGCTTTAGCTTTTTGATTGCCGATCCGGAAAAAGCGTTTGTGGACGCGAATTATTTTCGCCTGCTTGGCGGTTTGAAACCAATCTCCCGCTACCACAAAGAAAAAATAAACCCAGTAAAAGCTTTGCGGTATGTTGCATTAACCGGAAATAAAAAATTAACCGCCATCATCAAAAGAACATTACAATAATTATGATTTCCAGCGAGACCTTAGAAAAATTAGCCAAACATTGCCAAACCGGCGTATTCCCCAATATTATCCGCGAATATTTTCAGCATGTTTTTTTGAGCGAGTTATATAAACTGCCGGAGTCGGAAAAAATACTTTTTAAGGGCGGAACGGCCTTGCGCATTATTTATGGCAGTCCGCGTTTTTCCGAAGATTTGGATTTTTCGGTATTTGGAATTGGGCAAAATGATTTAAAACATTTTGTTGAGGATCTGTTTATTAAAGCGCTCGCGGAAATTGAACGGCTGGGAATTCAAGTGGCCATAGGGCAAAAATCCAATCAGACAAGCGGAGGATATTTTGGAGCGGCGACTTTTAAAATGCTTGAATATCAACCGGTTGGCGTGGAAATCAACATTTCTTCGCGCACTGGCAGAAGAATAAACGGCGAAGTTGACAGCGTGGCCAGCGATTTTGTGCCAACCTATACTTTGATTCACTTGCCGCAAGACGAATTGGTGGCAGAAAAAATATTCGGGGCTTTGCGCGCACGAAAAAAACCGCGTGATTTTTACGACTTATATTTTATTATGCGCAAGGGGATGCTTTCTTCCAGCCAGAAGAAGCAGTTATCGGAATTGAAAAATGAAATCTTGGAGGCGGCTAGAAAAATAGATTTTCGCCGGGAATTGGGCGCGTTTTTGCCCGTTGACCAGCGGAACATTATTCGCGATTTCAAGCGCGCGCTGGCAGCGGAATTAAATCGGCAGATCGGGTAATTAGTTATATAAAAACGGCTGTTGGTAAAAGCGTGGCAAGGGGGAGGAATACGACGACCCTTTGACCACCGTGGTTCGCGGCACCGGCCTGATTCTTGAAGACCTCAAAGGCCTGCAGGATATTTTAATCCCCTCGGCCAGATAAATTTGCTTTTCCTTGTACTCTTGGCGCAGGGTAATTTATCAAAAATAGAGTCAGGCGAAAGACGACTCGATGTCGCGGAAATGAAAAAATTCGCGGAAATTTACAAAAAGCCAGTTGATTATTTTTTGAAATAATTATGTACAAATATCATCATCCAAAGCCAATTGTTGTAAAACTTACCGATGAGTTAGGTTTTAGATTGAGACAAAAAGCGGCTGAGTATATTGCCGCTAATCAAAACCGAACTGGTGCAGAACGAGGAAGTTCAGAGGAGCAGGGATTTGGCGCGCTTGCAGAAATGGTTATACGCAATAAGTTAGGAATGCCAGAAATCAACCCAGAAGATCATCCTCTCGGATACGATCTTTTACTTCCCTCTAGTGTTAAAGTTGATGTGAAATGTCGCGGCGGTGCACTCCCATTTAAAGAGGAGTATGAGAGCAACGATGGAATTGCAAGAGAAGCAAAACACAATTTTTTTGCGCGTCAAATTAACGATGAAAATTTAGACACTGATATTTATGTGATGACTCACTTGGAAACGCCCAGTAATAGAGAACTCCCCGGTACTACACGACAGAGAAAGTGGATACTCTATATTTGTGGTTGGGTGTCAAAAGAGCGAGTATCTAACGAGGGTGTTTATTTGCCACGCGGTTCTTTAACTGAACAAGGAAGAACTTGGTTTACCTATCGTGGACAGGAGATAGAACTTTACAATCGCAACCTTAATGGATTGGGGGAGGTTGAAGATCTATTGAGTATCGAGTCCACGGATGTAGAAAAAGATAAAAAGCATAAAGGCGATCTGAATCTCACCTCGGTTGATGCCGTGAGAATTACTTATGACCCTATTGGTCGCGGCGTACTTTCGGAAAAACATCTTGCTTTTATTCAAAAAGAAATCGGCCTAAATAGAATTGTGAAGCCGATTTTACACTCAAATCAGTATTTTCACCTTTTAAATTGGCTCAAAGGAAAAGGGGCGTTGACTGATAGTGAAGTAGAAAAGGCACGCAAAATTTTCCAAGAGGAGCCATATAGCGGAATCTAGAACAGTTTGCTACTAATAATTTTATATTGAGCTTCTGCTTCCTTAATCCGTTTTTTACATATCTCAATGTAGTCAACCCGATGCTTTTTGAAGAGATAAACCTCTTGATTTTTTTCAATTCCAATAAATTTTCTTCCCTCCAAAACCGCCGCGACAAGGAAGCTCCCGCTTCCACAGGTATTGTCTAATATAACATCATTTTCTTTCGTGAATGTACGAATTAGATAACGGCCAAGTTCAACTGGCTTTTGTGTTGGGTGATAAACTTCTCCTTCGCTCTCGGCTGTTTTGAAATAAACAACATCAGTTGGATATCTTTCGCCATTACTTTTCACTTCAACAGTTTTGAAATCGCCGTAACTTCCAGTAAGTTGATCTTTTCTAAAGCCTTTATTGTATGGCTCCCCATAAGCCATTTGCGGATTATATACAGGTTGTTTTTTATAGAAAATACAGACATCTTCATGTTTGCGAAGTGGCTGTTTTTTTGCGTTCAAAAAATTTGTCGGTTTTGATTTAACCCAAGTTATTTTATATTTAAATAATCTTGTATTAGACAACATTAAGTTTGCTGTAAAAAGACCTTGCCCAGTAAGAGCAATAACGCCATCGTCTTTAATAATCCGTTCATAATGTGTCCACAATTGATCAAGAGGAATAACACTGTCCCAGTGGTTCTGTGTTGTACCATATGGTAAATCACATAAAATCATGTCAATTGATTTTGAAGGAATATCGTTCATTACTTTTAGACAATCTCCTTTAATAATCTGATTTTCAAAATAAGTGATCGCCTTTATTTTTTTAATTGCTTTAACTTCTGGTTTCTCTACGCCAAAATTTTTGCGCAGATACCAAAGACAGTAGGTGCTTACAGGTAATCCCTCCTGTTGTGCGCGTTGTTCTAACTCAAGATAAGAGCTTGTTCCTAATAAGTTGCGTAATTCATTGCTCCCAAGCTCGGCAATATTTTTATACAAATCTTTATTTCTTTCGCCAAAAGCTAAAATAAAACCTTTTGCCCTTGGATTTGCTTCTTTGTAATCAGAGAAATAGATTGCTTTAAAAATTTGATTGCTTGCCATATATGTATATTATAATATGATACCCTGCCTTTTACAATATATTTTATCCACAAGAGCATAAAATATCACTAAATCATTCAACCTATTTTTGTATTTTTCTGTTTTTTCTGTTAAAATAATGCTACTATTGAAATTAACAGTAATCTATTTATGTTGAAATTTAAATTCCAGCGCAAAATAACAGTGATTATCCTTATTTTTTGTCTGATTATAATCCTATCTTACTATTTAGGCTTTAGTCATTTAACGACCAGATACATTACCATTTTGACTAATCCTATGATCGCCACTGCCAACTATACTGCTTCAGCGTTGAGCGATTTTTTGGCTGTTTATCTAGGTCGTGCTGACTTAAGTAAAAAAAATGATGACTTAAATCAAAAAATAATTGAGCTGGTCAAAAAAAATGTCGCGCTAGAGACGTTGCGCCAGGAAAATGAGTGGTTGAAAAAAGAATTGAAATTTCTTGATGAGCAAAAAGAAAATTATTTGCTCGCTCGTGTCTTGGGCCGCAATCCAGACTATGCTGCCAGCCAGATCATTATCAATCAAGGTTTGTCGCAGGGGTTGAAACCAGGTTTGGCTGTTACCACCGATCAAGGAATTATCATTGGCAAAATCAGTTCAGTTGAAGAAAATATTTCCCACGTCAGACTCTTAAACGATAACACCAGTAAAATTGCTGTCAGTGTCATGGGCGATAAAAGCGCTCTGGGTATTGCTCAAGGTCTGCACAATATTAACTTAGCAATTGATCTGTTGCCCAAAGATATTAAGATAAATGAAAATGATCTGGTGGTCACTTCGGGCTTGGAGGAAAATATTCCAGCTGGTCTGATTATCGGCCGAATTAGTAAA
>Ga0210017_1000670_pt1 | contig 29398 bp, 29 predicted proteins | sample CryGeyCG2014_020_FD_183966 | JGI IMG/M metagenome (GOLD analysis project Ga0210017, IMG submission 183966) | Groundwater microbial communities from aquifer - Crystal Geyser CG08_land_8/20/14_0.20 (SPAdes) (version 2) | ecosystem: Environmental > Aquatic > Deep subsurface > Groundwater | place... | reverse complement strand
GCTATCGTAAACGCCGATGAGCTGTGACGTAGCGCCGGCAGGGTTGGTCAGGGGGCCTAACATGTTAAATATTGTCCTGATACCGATCTCTCTTCGCGGACCGATGGCATATTTCATGGCCCCATGTAACTGGGAGGCAAAGAGAAAACCGATCCCAATTTGCTGGATGCATTCCTCCACAATTTCCGGACCAGCATTAATATTAACTCCCAGGGCCTCCAGGACATCGGCGCTTCCGCAGCCGCTGGATACCGCCCGGTTGCCGTGTTTTGCCACAGTGAGTCCCGCTGCCGCAACCACAAAGGCTGCTGTTGTCGAGATATTGAAGGTATTCTTTCCGTCTCCTCCCGTCCCGCAGGTGTCCACGATAACCGAAGAGCCGGCGTTGATTCTTGTCGCCTTCTGCCTCATGATCCTTACCGCACCGGTAACCTCTTCAATCGTCTCCCCTTTGATCCTGAGGGCAGTGATAAAGGACGCAATCTGGGCAGGGGTAGCCTTTCCCTCCATAATTTCACCCATCACCGCCATCATCTCAGGTTCTCTTATGTTTTCCTTGTTTACAACCTCTTCAATAGCTTCCCTGATCATCTTAAAAGTAATATTACAGCTTAATTGATTCATGGTCAAGGAAAACTCAAATTCACCGCCTAAAAAAATCACTTGCCTATTTCCAATTTTTGTGATTATTTTCTAACCGGTTCCTTCCAGGGATTAAATCAATCGGAAAGGAGAGGTTAAAATGGCGGACAGATCTAAAATTAATCATGAATTTCCCCCCTTTACCTATGAGGTGGAGAGGGGCAAGATGCGGGAGTTGGTTCAGGCAATAGGAGATGATAATCCGATCTTTCTGGACAGGGAAGCAGCAATAAAAGAGGGGTATAAGGACATCCCCGCTTTCCCTACTTTTGCTACCTTACCCATGAACTGGTCGAATATGCTGCTCAATATCATCACTGATTTGAAAATCAACTTTGCCATGGTCCTTCATGGAGAGGAAGGATACGAGTATCTTCAGGAGATATACCCTGGAGACGTCCTGACGGGAAAGCTAAGGGTGGTTTCCATTGATGAGAAATCCGGCAGATCCGGAAGCATGGACCTTGTTAAACTGGAGACCATCTATACGAACCAGAGAAATGAACCGGTCTTAAAGGCCAACGCACTTATTGTGGAGAGAAAGTGAGGTATGGACGATGGCGAAAGAACTTTATTTTCAGGATATCAACGTAAAGGATCAGATGCCCATATTAGTCAAGGGGCCGGTGGAACACATGCAACTGGTGAAATATGCCGGCGCTTCCGGTGATTTCAACCCCCTTCACGTTGACCCGGAGGTCGGCAAGGCGGTAGGGATCGGCGGTCAGATTGCCCACGGGATGCTGGTGATGGGGTTTGTAGGCCAGGCTCTTGCAGGCTGGATACCCAAGAAATACCTCCGCAAATTTAATGTACGTTTTGTCGGTATGACGAGGCTCGACGAGACAGTTACCGTTACGGGCAAACTGACTGATAAAAAACAGGAGGGGGGCAACAACATCATCCGTGGTGAAGTCTTTGCGAGGGATCAGAAAGAGGAACTGTTAATCGCCGGTTCTTTTGAGGCGCATCTCCCGGAGAAGAAGTAGTATTCACAAAGTACGATACAAAAGCCATAAGTACAAACAGCCAAACAGACTACAAGAAAGGAGGATTTTGATATGGTAGGTATAACCTCGTACGGTGCCTATATTCCCAGGTATCGGATAGACAGAGGAGTCGTTTACAAGGCCATGGGTTGGTTAAATCCGGGGACTTTCATGGCGGGAGAGAAGGCAGTAGCCAATTTTGATGAGGATAGTATAACCATGGCGGTAGCGGCAGGTATAGACTGCCTGCAAGGTATGGATCGGGGGAAAATGGACGCCCTCTATTTCGCCACCACCACTTCCCCATACAAGGAGAGACAGTCTGCCGAGATAATCGCCACCGCTTTTAATCTCCGCGCCGATATACGGACCGCAGACTTTACCGGCTCTATTAAATCCGGAACTACATCCCTGCTCTCAGCGCTCGATGCCCTGAAGGCAGGTTCCGCTAAGAACGCCATGGTATGCACTGCTGATTGCCGCATAGGCAAACCAGGAAGCGCCCAGGAGGAACTCTTCGGAGATGGCGCGGCAGCCTTAACTATCGGCGAGGGTAACGTTATTGCTGGTTTTGTTGATTCCTGCTCGGTTTCCTACGATTTTGTGGACCACTGGAGAGCGGATGGACAAACATTTGATCGCCAGTGGGAGGATAGGTTCATAAGAGATGTCGGTTACGCAAAGTTTATTTTGGAAGCCATCTCCGGTCTGGCCAAAAAATGCAAAGTGGAGGTAAAAGACATAGCAAAAGTAGTCTATCCCTGTCTCTACGAAGGGGACCATAAAAACATCGGGAAGAAATTAGGATTGAATCCCGAGCAGATACAGGACCACATGGTAAGTAATGTGGGCTATACCGGCACGGCCAGTCCGCTGATGATGCTGGTCGCCGCCCTCGAAGATGCCAAACCGGGTGATAACATTGTCGTTGCAAGCTTTGGCAACGGCAGTGATGCCCTGTTGTTTAAAGTGACCGATGAGATTGAGAAGGTAAAGGGTAAAAGGCGGGGGATTAAAAAATACCTTGCGGCGAAAAGGGAATTGAAGAACTACGAAAAATTTATCAGTTTCCGCAATGTCCTCCCGGTAGACAAAGGGATCCGGGGAGAAATAATGGGTGCAACGGCCATTTCGGAGTTATGGAGGTCTCGCAGACAGGTATTGGCTCTCTGCGGTTCAAGGTGTAAGGCTTGTGGCACTCCGCAATTTCCATCTCAGAAAATATGCGTCAATCCCGATTGCAAGACAATGGATCAGATGGAAGACTATCCTTTCTCGGATAAAAGGGGAACCCTGTTCACCTATACGGCTGACTTGTTGGCCTTTAGTCTAAACCCACCGGCAATTTACGGCTTTGTAGATTTTAATGGGGGAGGAAGGTACTGGTTCGATATCACCGATGCCGATCAGGAAGCTGTCAAGGTTGATATGCCTGTCGAAATGAGTTTCCGTAAGAAATACGTTGATGAAGAGAAGGGTGTCCATGGTTACTTTTGGAAAGCGGTACCTGTTCTAGAATAGAGCGTGAGGGAAAATTTCGTGACCGATAACTCTACCGATAACTATTGAAAAGGAGAAAAAAATGGCGGAAGGTATAAAAGATAAGGTTGCCATCATTGGTATGGGGTGTACCAGGTTCGGTGAACGCTGGGATGCCGGATCAGAAGACCTGATGGTGGAAGCGTTTAAAGAAACCATCGAAGATGCAGGAATTGACAGGAAGGAAATTCAGGCCGCCTGGTTTGGGTCTTGCTTCGATAGTGTAAATGTGGGACTATCTGCAGCACCTCTGAGTCTGGCCTTGAAGTTACCTTTCCTTCCGGTAACCAGGGTGGAAAATTTCTGTGCCACCGGTTCGGAAGCTCTCCGTGGCGCTGCTTATGCCGTCGCCTCAGGGGCGTACGATATATGCCTGGCATTGGGTTGTGAAAAACTGAAGGATACCGGTTATGGTGGTCTCCCAGATATGGCTACAATGATGGGGGTAAAAAACAGGCTCATTATGCCGGGGTTGACGGCACCGGGTGGATTTGCCATGATGGCGACGAGATACTTTGCCAAGTACGGTATAGATCCTCAGGAAGGCAAAAAGATACTGGCAAAGATATCAATAAAAAGTCATAAAAACGGAGCAAAGAATCCGAAGGCCCACCTGAGAAGGGAGGTCACAGAAGAACAGGTATTGAAGGCCCCAATGATCGCCTGGCCCCTCGGTCTGTTCGACTGCTGCGGTGTAAGTGATGGGGCGGCGGCAGCGATCGTTTGCCGCGCCGATATGGCCAAGAACTTCAGACCTGACCCGGTCTATATCAAGGCCCTCCAGATCGCAATAAGTTCCGGAGAAGAAATGATGTACACAAAGTGGGATGGAACCTACGTCGAGACAGCGGTCCATGCGGCTGCAAGGGCGTATAAGGAGGCAGGAATAAAGAATCCGAGGGAAGAGATCAGCATGATGGAAGTCCATGACTGCTTCTCTATCACTGAGCTTGTGACCTATGAAGATCTCCAGATATCACCACGGGGGCAGGCGGGAAAGGATGTGAGGGATGGGTTCTACGATCTGGACGGGAAGATCCCCTGTCAGCCGGATGGAGGCTTGAAGTGTTTCGGCCACCCCATCGGGGCCACCGGCTTGAGGATGATGTACGAAGTATACAAGCAACTCCAGGGGAAAGCTGGAGAAAGGCAGATCAAGGATCCCAGGATTGGGCTTACCCATAATATGGGTGGATTCCCGGCGATGAATCTTATCAGTGTCTCTATCGCTGGTCTTTAGGCAAAAGAAGACAATACCAGACACACAAACGGTATTATCTTGGTTAAAGGTGGATTTTCTGTGTGAGGGCTCTGAAAAGGAACACTTTTCAGAGCCCTCTGTGTAGAAAGTTGACAGTTAATGATAAAAGGGATAAGGGGGGAAGTATGCAGTACCAGTTAACGGAAGAGCAGCTAATGCTGAGAGATAGTGTGAGAAGGTTGTCTCAAGAAAAGATCGCTCCTCGATCTGAAGAAATAGACAGAACAGGCCATATTCCCGATGATATTGTAGAGTTATTTAGAGCCAATAGCCTTATGGGCATACCATTTCCTGTTGAATATGGAGGGGCAGGCGGTAGCTTTCTGACTTTTATAATAGTTGTGGAAGAACTTGCCAAAGCCTGTACAAATTGCTGTATGCTGGCAGGAGTCCAGGACCTGGGTGCACAACCCATAGTGATAGCCGCTACTCCTCAGCAAAAGCAGAAGTATCTTACTAAGATAGCCACCGGAGAATGGTTTGTTTCATTTGGTCTTACCGAACCATCAGCGGGATCAGATAGTGCATCTATGAAAACCAGAGCTGTCCTCGATGGCGATAGCTATGTGTTGAATGGAACAAAGTGTTTTATAAGCAATGCAGACAGGGCAAATGTCATAACTATCTTTGCAAAAACAGATGCAGAGGCATCAGGAGTAAAGGGGATAAGCGCCTTTGTAGTAGAGAAGGATAGTCAAGGGCTTTCTATTGGCAAGAAAGAAGATAAAATGGGTAATACAGCAACACCTGCGTGTGAGGTTATAATGGAAGACTGCAGGATTCCAAAAGAGAATATCCTGGGGCAGGAGGGTGAGGGGTTTTACATTGCTATGGAAACCCTGGATAAGACCCGTCCTATGGTGGCATCTGTGGGTGTTGGACTTCTGGCAGGGGCTTTAGACTATGCTGTAGAGTATGCCAAAGAAAGGATACAATTCGGCAGACCTATTGCTACCTTACAGGCTATACAGTTTAAGCTGGCCGATATTGCAATGGAGCTGGAAGCAGCAAGGCAACTAACATACAAGGCCGCTGCCCAGATAGATGCGGTTACTGCCGAACCGGGATGGCAGAAAAGCAAATCAAAAAGGCTGGAACTGTCCAGATTGGGGGCCATGTGTAAGTGCTTTGCTACGGATGTAGCCATGAGAGGAACTATTGAGGCAGCCCAGGTTTTAGGGGGCTACGGTTATATGAAGGATTATCCTATGGAGCGACGGATAAGGGATGCCAAATTGTTACAGATTGTTGAAGGCACAAATGAGATACAAAGAAGCGTAATTGCAGGTACCCTATTGGCTTAAAAAAGTTGACTTTAAAACAGAAGGGAAAATAAAAAGAGAAAGGAAACAAAGATGGCTTCTGCTTTAGAAGGAATAAAGATACTGGATCTGTCCAGATTGCTGCCTTTTAATTACTGTACATTAATGCTGGCTGATTTAGGAGCCCAGGTTCTTAAGATAGAAGAACCGAAAATAGGGGATTATATGAGATGGATGCCTCCTAAATTGAAGAAAGAAAGCGCAGTATTTTTAATGGCCAATCGCAACAAGAAAAGTATGACCTTGAATTTCAGAGAGGAAAAGGGGAAGGAGATACTTCGCCGGTTAGTCAAGGAAAACGATGTCCTGTTTGAGAGTTTTAGACCTGGGGTGATGAAGAGATTAGGGGTAGGCTATGATGATCTGAAAGAGATAAACCCCAGACTCGTTTTTTGTTCATCTACAGGTTATGGGCAAGACGGCCCTTATAAGGATAGACCGGGGCATGATATGAACTATATCAGTGTGGCTGGTATCCTTGAGGCTACAGGGCGACATACAGGAGCACCGGTAATACCAGGGATACCTATTGCCGACATGAGCATAGGCATATTTTCTGCCTTTTCAATTTTAGCAGGTATCATAGGTAGAGATAGGACGGGAAAAGGACAGTACATTGACGTATCAATGACCGACTGTATGGTGTCTTACAATATGATAAATATTGCCGGTCTTATTGCAAGCCAACGATCTCATGGTTTAGAGACACTGGGTATTACAGGAGAGACCCCCTGCTACAACGTATTTAAGACAAAGGATGGGAAGTTCATCTCTCTGGGCAATATCGAGGACAAATTCTGGATTAACCTCTTGAAACTGATCGGCAGAGAAGATCTGAAAGAATGCCAGTTTGCTACAGGAGAACAGCAGAAAAAGGCCATGGATGAGTTACAGAGGATATTTCTCTCGAAGACCAGGGAGGAGTGGTTAGGGCTCTTTGAAGGGAAGGATATATGTTATGCTCCTGTGAATGACGCAGAAGATCTGATGGCTGACCCCCACGTTAAGCATCGAGAGATGTTGCTGGAGATGGAGCATCCTGTAGAAGGCAAGGTAACGACGGTGGGCTTCCCATTTAAATTCTCTGAAACACCAGGTAGGATAAGTACACCATCCCCGATCTTAGGTCAACATACAGAGGAAATTCTAAAGGGTTTGGGCTATAAAAACCAGGCAATAAAAGAGATGGAAGAAAAAGGGGTTATCTGATCTGAAGATGAAGCTGAAGACATTATTCTTGATTACGTTTTTAATCTTTATTGCTTCTGATTTAAATGCAGAAAACTCATTTAAATACCCTGTCCATTCCTTGAAAGAATTTAGATCTTCGAAGAAACTCACCCTATGTAACGAGACGGTTCCTCTGGATAGTCAGAGTGTATGGGAAATGTTAGACAGGGAATTTGTCATATCCGTCGGGAACAGACCTCAAGTCGTGATGTGGCTGAAAAGATCCAAGAGGTATTTCCCATACATTGAAGCCAGACTCAGGGAAAAAGGTCTTCCAGAGGATTTAAAATATCTGGCAGTAATTGAAAGTGCTTTAATGAGATACTCTTATTCTCAAAAAGGCGCAGTGGGGTCGTGGCAGTTTATAGATGGAACAGCGAAAAGGTACAATTTGAGGGTTAATGAGTGGTTTGACGACAGGCTGAATTTTTCTAAATCGACTGATGCAGCGATAGACTATCTAAGGTATCTTTATAAGACCTTTGATAGTTGGGCATTGGCCTTTGCTGCCTATAATTGTGGTGAAAACAGGATTAAAAAAGAGATCATAGAGCAGGGGATGAATAACTATTACAAGTTAAATCTGCCTATAGAGACAGAACGGTTTGTCTTCAGGATCCTTACTGCGAAGATCATCCTTTCCAACCCCGAGAATTATGGATTCCACCTCGATGAAGATGAATATTACCATCCTGTTGAATTCGATGAAGTATGGATTGATATACCTTTTAATGTCAGGATAAGGGTAATTGCTGAGGCGGCAAACTCGTTTTTCAAGGAGATAAAAGAATTAAATCCTGAGATACGAGGATACTATCTGCCCCAGGGTAAGCATTTGATAAGAATACCCAAGGGGAATTCGGGACTATTTGAAGAAAATCTTCAAATACGTTTAAAGAGGTTGGCAAAGGAAAAGATTTTTCATTTATATACGGTTAAAGAGGGAGATAGTTTGATGTCAATATCAAGGAGATTTAATGTGGGAGTTGATTCTCTTGAGATGTGGAATGGTTTAGAAAAGAAGAACTTTATCTACCCTGGACAGAAGATAAAGATTTACACAGAGGCATTAGAAGAGCAGGGTATGTAACCGTAAAATAAGGTATTGTCAGAGAAGAACCTTTTCGTTTAAAGATCACCTCTGTATTTAGCCCCTCCTATGTTATCAAGGTCACGATAATTTTTACATAAAAAAGTTGACACTACCATCACAAATGCCATAATTAGTTCATTCTGAAGCTTATTAATCAGGCGTTCCCAAAACAATACCTTCGCAAAAGAGCTCTGAGATGTATCAAGGGATTAAAGTATTAAACTCTAAACTTCTTAGCCCACACTCAGCGGACGCAATCAGAAGACGGAGATTAGAGCCTTTATTGATGGAGATTACAAAGAAGAGGCTCACCACTGTGATAGCAGGAGCTGGTTATGGAAAGACTACCCTAATTGCTGAGGTCGGTAACTATTTGGGTTTGAATACAGTTTGGTATCGCCTCGATAAATCAGACAGGGATTTTACAACCTTTCTCAGTTACCTTATTGCAGGGATAAGGAAGCACTTCCCCGAACTAGGGGAAGAAACGCTTTGCCGGATAGAAGAGGCTCAAATTTTGAGCCTAGAACGCAGGGCGGTTCTTACTGTTTTCTTGAACGAAATAGAGAAATTTGTCAAAAATGGGCTTATTATTGTACTTGATGATTATCACCTTGTAGGGGATAGCAAGGAGATAAATGAGACCCTGGAGTTTTTTCTTGAGAATCTACCTTCCCAGGTTCATCTGATTGTAATTAGTCGCACTGATCCTGGCCTCCATCTTTCTAGATACAGAGCCACCAGGGAACTCCTTGAGATCAGGGAAGAAGAACTTGCCTTTACAATACCTGAAATTGAACAACTCTATTTAGAATTGTTTCTTGCTTCATTCCCCCCTGAAAGCACTAAGATTCTCCACAAAAGGACGAGCGGTTGGATATCAGGTTTGATACTCTTCTATCACTTTTTACACGGGAAGAGGCACAGCGAGATTGAAAGAATCCTTATTGGGATAAAAGGCTCACATCGTGTCATATCCAGCTATCTGGAGGAAAATGTCTTTGATCTTCAACCAGATAAGATAAAAGGATTTCTGATTAAGACATCAATACTCTCCCGAATGAACGCTGAGTTCTCTGATGAGCTTTTGGGAATCAGCAATTCCAGAGATATCTTAAATGCACTTGAAGAAAACCATCTCTTTACATTTCCTTATGATGAAGAAAGGCAGTGGTGTTTTTATCACCATCTCTTTCAGGAATTCCTGAACGCAAAACTTCATAAGGAGTTGGACAGAGAAGCTATACTCAAGCTCAATAAGGATGCAGGGTCACTCTGGGAAAAACAGGGTGAGGCTGAGGAGGCTCTAGGACATTACCTGAAAGCGGAACAGTTCGAAAAGGCATGCAGGTTGTTACGTCAGTTAGGAAAGAAATTGCTAAAGGAAGGTCGTCTTAAACTGATTAGTTCATATATCAGAAAGATACCGAATAGTTATCTGGATAAAGACCCGTGGCTTCAGTATACCCATGCTCGATGCCTTGAGTTTTCAGGCAAGCAAGAGGATGCGATCCGGGCCTACAAGAAAGCGCACAATACCTTTCGTAAAGATGAGTCTTCAAAGGGTACAGGTCTTTGCCTGAATGCCTTAGGCTATAATTATTTTCATACTGGCGAATTCCAAAAGGCAGAAAAGAGGCTTAAAGAATTGCTCGAACAGAGTGACGGGAACCCCCGACTTTGCATAAATATTCTGGGGAACCTGATATTTATTACCTCCGTTTTGGGGGAAATGACCGTTGCTGACCGACACTTCAATGAGGGCATGTCATTATTGTCCGAATTAAAAGATGAAGATCTTCTGGCATGGCTTTATTTCAATCAGGGTTTTAGGTATGGCTTTTCCGGTGACTTTATTGAAGCCTTGAGGTTAGGAGAAAAAGCAAGGAAGATGTGTGAAAAACTTGGCAATTATCACCTGCTTGCGCTGAGTTATCATCTCATCTCCTGGTCATGTTACTATCTGGGTCTTTTTTCAAAAGGGTTGGAAAATGCCGGGAAAGGTCTGGATTTAGTTAAAGAGAGAGGGTTTCAGGATCATTCCCTTGGCTGGCTCCTCATGGACGCAGCTTTTAATGCCACCGGACTCGAAAAGCTAACAGAAGCAATTAATAATGGCGAAGAGAGTCTGAGAATTTTTGAGGATCTCGGAAGTCGATGGGGGCAGGCATACGTTTGTCATGTACTTCATGGTGCATATACGAAATTGGGTGACCATTTGGCAGCAGAGAAATGCGCAAAGACTGGTATAACAGTAATTGAAGACATGAAACTGCCTCTGGATGAGGGTCTTCTGAAAGGGAGTCTGGCAGAGTCTCTCATTGAAAGGAGGCAATGGGAAGATGCCCGGCCTTTGCTGGAAGACGCTGAAAAAAACCTTAAAAATTCAAGGTTGTTTCTTACCAGGATATACTTTTTGTATGCACGATTTTATTATGAGCAGAAACAAAAGGAATCTGCCCTAGACAAACTCCTGTCAGGACTCCAACTTTGCGAATCGAATCAATATGACGTCTGGGTTGTCTCCGAAAAACGATGGATAATACCCCCACTGGTTGATATATTTGCTCAGGGTGAAATGCAGGATTATCTACTAACCATATTCAAAAAGATGGGTTTGTCCGCCCAAGAGAGGTTAGCCCTTTTACAAAGAAGCAAGGATCCACAGATAAGGAAAGCAGCTTTAACTATATTAGATGAAATGCCAAAACCTCCTACCCCCGGATTGAAAGTATATTGTCTTGGTAAATTCAGAGTACTCCGGGGAGATCAGGAGATTCCGGCGGAGAGATGGAAGAGTAAAAAGGCAAAAATGCTTTTTAAATACCTGGTTCATGTACGGTCAAGAGGTTATTTACCTAAAGATGTACTGATAGAACTGCTCTGGCCGGAGGGGAATCCAACTAAAACGGTCTCCCGTCTTCATGCTGTGCTTCCTTCACTAAGAAAAACCCTTGAACCTGAGATTTCACGGGGAATCCCATCTACATATCTCTTAAGAGAAGGGGATTCATACAAACTACACTTGGGAGATGGAGGTTGGGTTGATGTTGATGAATTTAGAAAGGAATTGAATCTCGCTAGAGAGGAAAAAAATCCGGAGAAGTCAATCTCATATTACCTGAATGCCGAGGCTATTTATCGCGGCGATTTCCTGGAAGAAGACATTTATGTCGATTGGTGTATCGAAGAGAGGGAGAGGCTCAAAGAAGAGTATCTGGATTTATTAGCGAAAATCATGGAATATTTTGAAAGAAAAGGCGACTATTCGAGATGCATCGAATATGCAAGGAAGTATCTTGCCTTTGATAAGTATGCAGAGGACGTCTATCAACAGTTGATGAAGTGTTATTCTATGATGGGGAATAAGGCAATGGTGATCAGAACCTTCGAGAGATGCAAAAGTAATATAATGAATGGATTGGACTGCCCATTAAGCAAAGAGACTGAAATATTGTACGAAAAACTAAAATCACTTTAGACCGGTCGAAAACCTACCCACCATTTATTTACCCTTAATATCTGCAGAACCAACATTTCTGAATTTTTTCCTGATTATTTGTTAATAATTTGTTCTAGATTTGTTTGCGTATTATATGTTGGGAATACTCAACTAATTAAGGAACAAAAGGTATTCTCACGAAGGTGTTTATTAAAGAGGTGTAATTTATTATGGAAGATAAGAGCAAATTAATAGGTTTTACTTGCGCCTATACACCACTTGCGCTTATAGACGCTGCCGGCTTTGTACCATATCGCATCCTGCCAATGGGCGATTGGCCGGATCAAGCGGGGCAAATTCTGCATGAAAATCTATGCCCGCACATCAAGCGTATCCTGGATCGAGCCATGCAGGATGATATCCCAGATCTCTCTGGCATAGTTTTCATGAATAGTTGCGATGCTATGCGTCGTTTGAGTGATGCCTGGCAAAAGGTTCGGCCGAATGATAATACCGTCCTTATTGATCTACCCATTTCAAAAGACGACAGATCAGTCTCTTTCTTTGCAGATGAGCTTAATCGGTTTGCAGAAAGACTATCACAATGGGGCGGAAACGACATAAGACCTGAAGGAGTTGAGAATAGCATCGGACGCTATAATGAACTTGCAATACATCTAAACGAACTAAAAAAACGCGTCAATCTTGGAACCCTTAAGGATGGCAGCACAAGGCTTCAAGCCATCTACAATAAAGCGGTGACTGAGCCGATAGAAAATGTTCTGGAGTTAATTAAACAAATTGCTGGTGAACCTGATGTAATAGCGGATAATGCTTTGCCCATTTATATATTTGGAAATGTATTGCCCGACCCTGAAGTTTTTACTCTTTTCGAGTCTTGCGGAGCTCGCATCGTTGGCGAGGATCTATGCACTGGCTCCCGTATGATTAATGTAATAGAGATCGAAAATAACGACAAGAGCCTGGACGGGTTCAAAGGTTTAGCGAGAGCTACTCTTTCACGCCCGGCATGCGCTCGAACAATAGACCCTAGCAATCCAGGTAAGATGATACATGACGTTGTGGAAAAGGCCAAGGCATCCAATGCACGCGGCGTAATCGGCCATATAATAAAGTTTTGTGATCCCTATTTGGCAAGGCTACCATCTGTGCGTGAGGCTTTAAAAAAAGAAGGTCTATCATTCTTACTGCTTGAAGGTGATTGTACTATGCGATCAATTGGGCAGCATAAAACCAGGATAGAAGCATTTATTGAAATGTTGAGATAACCATCCTAAAAGAAAAGGAAAATATCACATGATGCTTCAATATTTTGAAAACCTAGAATCAGGAATTAATAACGCGATTAAGGAAAATCCTGAAAGCGCAAGCGCCAGGAAAAGATATACTATAGAAATAGCCCGCTTGGGAAAACGTCTATACTCTGATACCGATCGTAAAGCATGGGCAGGAGCTCTTGTTCCCTTTGATCTGCTAAATACGATGGGAGTTACATCCTGCTACGCTGAATTCATGGCATCCGTCCTTGTTTCTACTGATATTGGAATGGAGCTTTTAGAGAATGCCGAGCAAACCGGCTATGCATCTGATACCTGTGGCTACCATCGGGCTATTATCGGGGCCGCTCACAAATGCCTTATGCCAATACCCGAATTTTTGATCTCTACTACTAGTCCATGCACAGGTGGTCAGGCAGTTCTGGAAAACCTTGCCAGGTTGTTTAAGAGAGACCTATTTGTGATTCATATACCCCAAGATGAATCCGATCAAAGCGTTAACTTTCTTGCTGATCAGATAGAGGACATGGTAGAGTTTGTTGCCAATCACACTGGCAGTCCTCTCGACAAGAATAAACAATGTAAAGCAATCGAAAATACGAACAAAGCACGAGAGGTTATGTCAGATGTCTACAATTTAGCGAAACAAGTCCCATCTCCTGCAAACGGACGTGATCTCAGTAACTTTGGCATTGTTATGCCATTATTCTTCGGTACTGAGGCCGCTGTAGAGATAGCTCAATTCTATAGGGATGAATTTAAGTCCAGGATCAATGCCAATAACAGCGGCGTGCCTGGAGAGAGCTTAAGGCTAATGTGGCTTCAAAATCGCATTCAGTTTAAGAATACTTTGGTAAAAATGCTTGAGAGTGAATACAAAGCGGCTATTGTTATTGATGAGTTAAACGATATAACCTGGGACCCAATCGATCCTAACGATCCTTATGTTGGACTTGCGCGTCGTTCGATATCTTCTCCCTTGCACGGCACTGCAAAACGACGGATTAAACACATAATAGAGCTTGCCGAAGCCTACCGAATAGATGGTGCCATAAATCCATGTCATTGGGGATGCAGGCAGGGAACCGGTGCAAGAGGTCTTATCGATAGTAGCATGAAGGAGATAGGGGTTCCTGTCCTTAACCTGGAGGTTGATTGTGTTGATCGGGGAAATTTTGCTGAAGGGCAACTAATAACCAGGATAGAGGCATTCATGGAGATGATTGAGAGTCACCCCTCCCCATGGAAGAAGTAACAAAAAGGAGCGAGGTATGTATTACCTTGGAATCGATATAGGGAGTCTGACCTGTGATGCTGTTCTTATCGATGATAACGAAAAGATACTTGCATCATCAGTAGTTCCAACAGGCGCTCGAAATCATGAGGCGATAACGCGCGCTACTGATGAAGTATTAAGATCAGCCTGCATCTCAGAAAAAGAAGTTACTGCCACAGTTTCAACCGGTTATGGTCGCAAGCGAGTTGAAGGACGTCTAACAGCGGTTACTGAGATCACTTGCCACGCGCGCGGCATTAAGGCATTATTGCCTGGCACTCATCTATTGATAGATATAGGCGGTCAGGACAGCAAGGCCATTGAGCTTGATGAAAATGGACAGGTTGTTGATTTCGCTATGAACGATAAATGCGCCGCAGGCACAGGAAGGTTCCTTGATGCCATGGCTCGGGCCCTGCAGGTGGATATTGACGTAATGAGCGAACTGGACAACGGAGCTCATGGCGATCTGACCATAAGCAGCATGTGCACCGTCTTTGCTGAAAGCGAGGTTGTATCACTCATCGCCGAGGGTGTTAAGGTAAACGAGATAGTGCACGGGCTGAACCGCTCAATTGCCTCACGTACCCTTTCTTTGATAAAGCGTATAATACCAGACATAATCGGTTTTCCTATAGCCATGTCGGGCGGGGTAGCCCGTAATTCTGGTGTGGTAAGAGCAATAAGCAATGCCCTGGAAAATAAGGTTGCTATCCCCCCAATGCCCGATACCGTTGGCGCGCTTGGCGCTGCGCTTATAGCACGAGAAAGATATTCTCATAATTAATCGATAACCAACCAACAACGGATCGAGAGTTTCGGGAAAGCCTCCTTTCCTTTGTTCATCGATTTGGCAGTATCAATTATCGATCCAATAAACATACTTGACAATGAGAACCTCAGATTTGATCAAAGATTCCGTATACAAAGAGACTGTCGTACCGACAACGATCTTTGACCTGGATGGTTTGGATATAAGGGGATATAATGATGCTACTTCAAAGGCCAATCTTGATTCTTTTATCGAAGCCCTGATAGCAAGGGTAATGAGGGGGGATCAAGAGAGAAGAGGTTGAGAGAAGCTCTCAAAGAATCGATACAGTTGCGAGGGGGGAGATAGTGGGTACGATTTTGATCATATGAGCCTGATCATACAGGGTTTTGAACGTTTGATATATAGTTCAAGCAGACAATTTTATAGGAGGTACGATAAAGATGCTGTATCCGGAAAATAGCGAGTTTAAAGCAAGGGTTGAGGCATTCAAATCCCGTATGCCCTGTGATTTTGCGATCATTTGTCATTTAAGGGACATCTACTATCTTGCAGGCACTGCCCAGCCATCGATGCTCTTAGTCCCAAAAGACGGTGATCCGACAATATTCTTCAGGATGCACCTTGAAAAGGGCGAAAAAGAGACCTGGATAGGAGATATCCGTCAAGGAGGTGTTAAGGAGATATGTGAGCTGATTAAGGGAGGCTCTCTGGTAGGAATCGAGAAGGACGTATTGCCTGTTAGCATCTATGAGAGCATCCTCAAAAGGATTGGTGGAGATGTAGAGACGACTGATGTAACTCCTGCAATACTTCTTACGCGGATGGTTAAATCTCGGTATGAAATAACGATGATGGAGGAGGCCGCACGGATCTCAAATGCGGGGCACAAAATGGTGCGTAAGGCGCTTGTTGATGGGATCAGCGAGATAGAGCTTGCAACAGAGGTTGAGTATGCCATGAGAAAGGCAGGGCATAATGGGTTTATTCATATAAGGAGATGGGACGGATTCCTCCATTACGAGTTGATCGCATCAGGAGAGAATCTATACACACCCTCCGGTTTTCCCGGAGCTACGATCACGGGTGTTGGGTTGAGCCGCGCTTTTTCGTACGGTCCATCCTCCAGGAAGATCATGAGAGGTGATCTTGTAATGGTAGACATCGGAGTGCCGTATCGGGGATATCACAGTGATGAGGCGCGGATGTATGTAGTGGGTAGTCCGGACAAGACTCAAATTGAGAGGTATAGTATCCTTCTTGAGATTTACGAGAAGGTGATCCCTATGATGAAGCCCGGCAACAAGGTGAGCGATGTTTATGGTGCTGCATTTGAGGTAATAGAGGAGCATGGATATTCTGATTGGTTCATGGGGTATCAGCAATTTGGCGTCAGCTACCTCGGTCATGGTATCGGGATTGAGATGAACGAGATGCCCCTTGTTACACCGGGGGTTGATATAATCCTTGAAGAAGGTATTACCATTGCCCTTGAGCCAAAGCTCATCGTGCCGGGATGGGGTGGTGTTGATCTGGAGGATACGTTCTTGATCACCGATAATGGTGCGAAGTTTCTTACTTACACTGGACGGGATCTAGCGGAGGTCTAGTTTGCCTGTCAAGTTAATCCTGAATCAGTTCGACTTTCCATAACCCAGGAGGGATAAGATGACAGTCAAATTTAAGCACATTCGAGTAGTGCCCAGTCCCAGCAAGAGCAGGTTCCCTATGTGCACGTCTCTTCTTGTAGATGATGGCGATACAATGGCAGTGATTGACCCCGGTGCGGGACGAGAGGCTTTACAGGCTGCTATAGGTGAACGTCTCGTGGATATGGTTATCAATACCCATTGGCACTTCGACCACATTTCCGGAAACTATCTGTTTCCCCAAACTGAACTATGGATGAATCCCATTGAGGCTGAAGGCTTTTCGGACTTGCGCCGAGTGGCGGAATGGTTTGGCGTCAGGGAGGTGTATGGTGATAGTGGCGTCACCGAATGGATAGAGAAAGTAGCCGACCCCCACACTCCGCAAACTGAGTTTTCACCATGCTATCGTCACGAATGGTGGCTCTCAACTCGATCTCCAGATCGTACGTATCCATATAATAAAGAGTGGCAGATTGGACAGGCACGTGTGATTATGGTGCATGCCCCCGGTCACACACAAGGTTCGTGCTGCCCGTACTTCCCCGACGAAGGCCTGGTCTATACGGTTGACTTTGACTTGACCAGCTTCGGACCGTCGTGTGCTAATGTCGATGGAGACTTCAACGAGTTTATTGCCTCAGCTCGTAGGATTGCTCAACTGGACGCCGACTGGTTTCTTACCGGACACCAGGCTGGGATGTTTTCCCGATCTGAGTTTCGAGCACGATTGGATGATTTTTTGGACATTATTAACAAGCGACAGCAACGTCTTATCGGTTTGCTTGAAGCTGGGGTAAAACCCGAAGATGTTCATAAGCATGGGCTCCTATATCCATCAGAGTATCAGATGGATCCATGCATTTACATGTGGGAGAGAGTGGGTGTGAGGAAGCATCTGGAACTACTGAAAACCAGATCTGGGTGAAGGATGACCTTTTAATGTGAAGTTGCGAGGATAGTAACCATTGCGATGATTAAGATCTCCTTGACCATGTTCATACCACTTTCGCCCAAGAAAATGGGTAAACTCCATGTCCATAAGCCTGGACAGATATTCACCCACATTGTCTTTGATCTCTGCACGGATCATCTCAAAAATTCTCTCAGGTTGCTCTTGAATCTCCTTGAAAATACTAACAACTTCTGGTACGCTAATCTCTACTCTCATGGATGCTTCTCCTTTCTTTTAAGGTTTTTGGCTAAAACCCTTTTAAAGGGAAAGCACCCTTTTTTCTACCCTCTCAGAATTTACGCAATATATTTTTTGCGGTAAGAGTCTTTTATGTTTAAAAAGAAGGAGCCTAATTTGTTACGAAGTGAGATTAGAGACCGTCTGGGAGCCACTCCTTTAAGAGAAACTAAAAAGTGGCTATTTAATGGTTTTCAGCTCGAGGATAAAAAGAAAGAAGAGATAATATCAAGTCTTTATTCAGGTCACCACTTGCTTATTCTTGGGCCTCCGGGAAGTGGCAAGACAGTTCTGGCAGAGAAGATTAGCAGTATTCTTGGCGACATGGAGGTTATAAAAGACTGTCCTGTGAATTGTCATCCCCAAATGCCTCTTTGTCCCTGGTGTATGGATAGGAAGATGGAATTGGAGATAGAGCTTCAAGTTATGCCTGCTTCTCAAAGAGTGAAGAGGGTTCAGGGGAGTCCTGAGCTGCTTCCAGAAGACTTGATAGGGGGGCTGGATCCTGAGGCTGCCATTATCTATGGGCTTCATGACATAAGAGCATTTACACCGGGTAAACTCCTGAGGTCCAATGGGGGATTTTTGCTTTTAGACTTTGTAGACAGAATACCGGAAAGGGTATTGAATGTTGTTCTCAATGCCCTGGAAGATTCCATAAATATCGGTGGCTACGAAGAAAGAATTCAACTGGATACCTTAATCATTGCTACCGGTGGGGAAGGGGCATTGAGGTCTCTGCCTATAGATATGATTGATCACTTTGATATTGTAGAACTGCATTATCTTCAAGACCGTGAAATAGAAGGACATATTTTCTTTGATGGAAAGGATATAGATGATAGTCTCAAGGATAATATAATGAGCGTTGTCCACAAAACGAGAGATCATCCTGATATAAAAAGAGGCGTGAGCACAAGAGGGGAAGTTAAATTTGCTGAGTTGATCCCGATATACAAGCGTATAAGTTCAAAAAAGGACAATGAAATCCTTAAAACAGCTTCAAAAGTCTCCTTGCCCCACAGGATAACCATAGCCCCTCATGCAGAAGCCATAAGGTCCTCTGATGAGATTGTTGGAGAGATAGTGGATGAAGTCCTATATGGCACCGATAAAAAGAAATATGGTATCGTTCTGACCGAGGAAGAGGTTAGAGGTCTTATAGAAGAGATAATGCGGGTTGAGAGGTTCAAGCAACCTCTAAAACTGGGGTATTTTGACTTATTGCTAAAAAGGATCCATAGGTTTCCAGAATCACAACTCGCTAAAATACACAAGAAGGCGGCAGATCAACTGGAGGAGGATATTCAATCAGGGAACAGAAAGGATATGACGGAAGACCTCCTCTGGGAGATAGAAGATATGCGCAAAAATAAGGACAGGATGTTTGAAGAGTACAAGAAAAGACTGGAAGAACTTGCCCTTAAGGAGACCCTGGATATGCTTGAGGACAAAAATGTCCTTGAAAAGAGCGCTCAAGGATGGGATATGACCAGGAAAGCAGTCACGATGCTCCTTGAAAAGTTGGTCCCGAAATACTGGGATTACTACAATTCATCAGGAGATGGGCGGCACAAAACCGGTAAGAGGTTGAACTTTGGTGACGGAAGGATAGTCGGTCTCAGGAGATACAGGTTTGGTGACAGATACAGGGATGTGTCTATAAAGGATACTATCAGAGAAGCCATTAAAAATCGGCGGGATCAGATAGCCAGAGAAGATATAATGGTAAAAAAAAGGGATATTAGAAAGAAGTTGGAGATAGCGATGACCATAGACCTTTCGGGGACAATGTCTCAACTGGATAAACTCTGGTATGCAAAAGAGAGCGCTGTAGCTCTTGCTCTGGCCTGCACCCATTATAAAGACAGGATTGGCGTAGTAACTTTTTCAAATATGGCTGATATAGTTGTGGAAATTACCGGTAATCCGTATCTGGTTGCGAAGAAGGTCTTAGACCTGGAACTTCATGAAAATGCTTTTACCAACATCGGTTATGGACTTTCAAAGGCCCGTTCCCTTTTAACTCAGCACAAAAGGGGGGAAGTGAAACAGCATATAGTTCTCGTTTCTGACGGAGATGCAAATGCCCCCAAGCCTTTTCCTGAAAGATACTGTCTGGAGGAAGCTTCCAAGACTATTAGAAAAGGCATAACTATATCCTGTGTTTGCATTAACGAGAAATCGTCAAACCCATGGCTTATGAGAGAGATTTCCAGGATTGGAAAAGGAAGAATTTACGTTATAGGTGGTACAGAGGAGCTTACCTCAGCATTGCTCGAAGAAAGGAGCTATATATCGAGCTTCGGTGCTTAGTCTGAAGACCGAAGTGTCCTAACAGTCTTCAGCCTTCAGTCTATCCACCTGAGTAGTTACGTTCTCTTGTCTAACTTCGATGAGATGCTATTAAGTAATTGCAGTACTAGACCTTATTGACGTTTTTAGCCACAGGTCCCCGGTTGCTGTCTTCAACATCAAAACTTACCCGGTCACCTGCAGCAAGGCTCTTGAATCCGGTTGTGTTGATGGACGAATAGTGGACAAAAATATCTCCACCTTCATCCTGACTGATAAAACCATACCCCTTTTTGTCACTAAACCACCTTACAGTTCCCTCTACCAAAGCAATAGCCTCCTTTATTGTCTCATTCGGGGAATGAGAGAAAAACCCTCGCCTTCAGGCAAAGACTTCAGTTCGATCTTTTGCGCCGCAAGGGTTCGAGGGGTCGAGGATTCCAGGATTCGAGAGTAATAAAGAAAAGATTCTCCCTTGACCCCTTGAATCCTTGAACCCTCAAACCATCCCGACAAGTCGGGATGGTAGTTGATACGGATCATTTAATATAGCATCCTTTATAGCGAAATGAGTGTTTTGTGTCAAGATAAAAAATAGCATGTGTACGGTATTTCATTACCTAATGTGGCTTAAGTCTTTCACAATCTCTGCACGGGCTTTTAGGCTGCTAATCCATGCTTGAAAAATCTCTTCCTTCTTTTGTTCAATAAGCGCTTTCTTGAGTCTATCCTTCACCAAATTAAATTTTTCTTTAGCCGCATCCTTTTTGCTTTTCAATTTAACTATAAAGTAAGTATCGTTAGCATGGAAAACCCTGTTAGCATAAGGGTTATTTGTGGTTAAAGAGAATACATGTTTTTTGATCTCTTCAGCGTATCCAATCTTTGGTATGAGACTGTCCCCTCTTCTAAAAAATCCTGTCTCTTCAACCCTTAATTTGTTTTCAGAGATTAGATGTTCCCATTTCCTCCCCATTCGTAACCCTTCTGCTAATCCCTCTGCTTTTGCTTTGGCCATAGCATTTCCTTTTTCACTTTGCACGTCTTTTTTTACCCTATCTTTGACCTCATGGAGTTCGGGTATTCGAGGTTCTACCCTTTCAATCACCTGCAGGATGTAATTTATGCCCGAGGATTTTACCAACTGACTTATCTCGTCCTTTTTTAGAGAAAAGGCGGCATCAGAAAAAGGCTTATTTCTGCCCAGTTCCTTTATGCTTTCCTCTATAGCGAAGAGGCCTGTCTCATGTAAATCCATCTTTATATCGGATGCAAGTTTCTTAAGATTTCTTCCTTCAAAAATCATTGCATTAACATCTTCTGCTTTCTTGTCTGCCAATTCTTGTGCCATTTCCTGTCTCAAGAGAGAAACAATCTGAGGTCTAACATCCTTTAAAGGTATGGTTCTTGGATTTAGAACCTTTTCAATCTTTAGTATATGAAAGCCGAAAGGACTCTTAATAATCGGGCTAACTTCTCCTGCCTTAAGGGAAGATATAGCCTCTCTGATCTGTCCCATCAAATTTCTTCTCTCTATATACCCTAACTCCCCGCCTTTCTTTCCCGAAGGATCATCTGAGTATGCCCTGGCTAATGTGGCAAAATCTGCCCCCTTTTGTATCTCAGAAAGGATATTTTCCGCTTTCTTTCCTGCCTTCTTAACCGATTCAGAATCATCATCAGGGAGGCTCTTGATCAATATATGTCTTGCCTGTATCTTTTCTGGCAAAGTAAACTTTTCTTTGTTCATTTGGTAGTAGTCATTTATATTCTCTTCCGTAATCTCGCCTTTCGATTCATAGTCCTTTGGATTAAAACTCAAATACTGCACATTCACCTTAGCTGGTATTCGGTATTTTTCTTTATGCTTTAAAAAATAGTCGTTTATCTCCTCATCTGACACACTTACCTTGCCGCTAAAGGATGCTGCCATTAAACTTACAAACTCGATATTAACGCTTTCATCCTCTAAGGTGTAAATATCCAGTGCTTCCTTGTCAGATATTTTAGCAGTATCTTTTATGACCCCTTCAACCTTCTTTATCAAGAGGTCTCTTTTTTGAGATGCTTCAAATTCCTCGGGTGTCATCCTGTTGTATCTCAATAAGTTCATATACTGGTAATGATTAAACCTCCCGTCTTTCTGAAAGGCAGGGTGATTCATTATTGATTCTTTGAGTTCTTTCTGGGTTACTTTTAAATCGAGACTCTCTGCTTCCTGTATCAAAAGAGCCCTTTCTATTAAACCTTCCAGAGCCATTTCTTTGAGATTCAGCTGACTAATCAATTTTTCAGAGAGATCGTTCTTATAGACATCCTGATATCTCTTTAACAGGTTTTCATAGGTTTCTCTGTATTCACGGATTGTTATATGTTGATTATTGACAGTGGCTATCCTATTACCTTTGTCCTCGCTAAAACTCCCGATACCCCAAAAGACGAAAACTAATATTACAGCAAATAGGGCTATCTGTATAAACCAGGATCTGGCATGTTTTCTCATTAGGTCAAGCATATTGTTCACCTTTCGTGTGATTAATCTTTCTTAAATTTTAGGCATCTATCAGCATAGCTACTCAGGTGTTTAGGCTGAAGACCGAAGGCTGAAGCGTCCTAACGGTCTTCCGCCTTAAGTCTATCTACCTGAGTAGTTACCTATCAGCTTACCAATTTTACTCATTGTAGCAAAAAAAGCAACTTTTTTATGAAAGAAACTCCATGAGTCTTATTATCTTGACAACCAGACAAAAAATGGATAAGTGAATGAGTAACCTGAAAGAAAATTTAATAAACAAGGAGGAAAATGGCATGGATTTCAAGTTCACTGAAGAGCAGGAGATACTGAAAAAGTCTGTACGTAATTTTATGGACAAGGAATGTCCGCGAGAATACGTTAGAGAGCTGGATGAGAAAGAGGAATTTCCATTTGAACTGTACAAGAAGATGGCGAAATTGGGTTGGTATGGTCTACCTTTCCCGGAAGAATATGGCGGCAGTGGCTGTGGTCCTTTAGATTTTATCATGGTTGGTGAGGAACTATGTAGATTTTCTTATGAGATAGGAGCAGGATACGGAGTGCCTATCTTCAACGCGTTGACCCTCTTGCACCATGGTTCGGAAGAACAGAAAAATCGGTATATACCTAAAGTAGTTAATGGAGAGATGATGTGGTCGATTGCCTTGACTGAGCCCAATGCAGGTTCTGACGTGGCTTCACTGGTCACATCAGCCGTTCCTGAGGGGGACGGATTCGTTATAAATGGCCAAAAGGTTTTTATTACTGGCGCAGATGTGGCGAATATTATGACCATGGCTGTGAGAACAGACAAAGATCTCCCCAGGCACAAAGGGATCAGCATGCTACTCGTTGACCCAAAATCCCCTGGAATAGATATTCGTGTAATCAAGACCCTTGGAAGAAAAATCATTCATGCTACCGAGCTGTTTCTTGAAGACGTTAGGGTTCCTGAGGGGAACCTTATCGGTGAATTAAACGGGGGCTGGGAGGTTCTCATGTCAGGTCTTGAGTTAGAAAGGCTCTTTGCCTGTGCGGGATATGTTGGAAATGCCCAGACTGTAGTTGACGACGCCCTGGATCATGCAAAACAGAGAGTACAGTTTGGTCGTCCGATTGGAACGTTTCAGGCCATTGGCCATATGCTTGCGGATATGCAGACAGAGGTGGATGCTGCCAGACTTTTGACCTATCGTGCTGCATGGATGGTTGAGCAAGGGATTCCTTGTATTAGGGAAGTATCTATGGCAAAGCTTTTTGGCTCTGAGTCCCTGGCCCGACTGACCAACCAGGGTATGCAGATAATGGGCGGGTACGGCTATTCAATGGAGTATGACATGCAGAGATACTTCAGGGATGCCAGGATAATCACTGTAAGCGCCGGATCTTCTCAGATGCAGCGGACTATCATTGCCAGACAGATGGGGCTAAAGGTAGTCTAGTCGAGGTTTTAGAGGGAATAAGCTAGTGGAGCATATAAGTTTAATAAAGGGTGGGTTCTCAAATTGTTATCTTATCTCAGAGGAAAATGTTTTAATCCTTGTTGACGTAGGATCTTCTGAAGAGGTAAAAAATATAGTTAGATACGTTGACGGGCTCTCTCCTAAAGAAGGATGCTCGATTCTTATATTCTCAACCCATTTTCATATAGACCATGTGGCAGGGATATCCTGTCTGTTAGCTAAATTACCTCGTGCTGAAGTAGCCTTCTATAAAAAGGTTAAAGATTTTTTCAGTCGAAAAGAAAAGTTATGTATTCCCCCTGTTGGGGCCTGGTTTGGAAACCTTCCTCCTGTTTATCTAAGATTGGACCGTCACATCCCCTCTCTTCTCGAGATTAAATTGGATGATAAAGTGGGAATACCTTTGCCATTCTTGAGAGAAAAGGTATCGGTGAGATATGATGTCCATCATTGGCTTGGGGATGGCGATACTATACCCTATGCCCCTGATTGGAGGGTTATGTCAACCCCTGGACACACCACTGACAGTACCTGTCTGTGGCATGAAAAGAAAAATATTCTTATTTCGGGTGACACTATCCTCAATATGGATGGAAAAGGGGAATTGAACCTTTTTTGCTGTAACTACACCCAAATAAAGGAATCTTTCAATGATCTAAGGGGGGCTTATCTGAACGTGAAAGGTCTTTACCCCGGGCATGGTGACCCTATTGTATACGGTGACGACCTTTTATCAAAGGTAAGGGTTCTTAAATAGGCATGTAATGTGAGGTATATCATAGACTGCTTTTCTTTCTCTTCTTCCAAAGATAATATACTACAGTTAAACCTATCACTAAAGCAAGAGAGATGATAATCAGGAAATCGGCTCTTTTAACTACTTTGACTACTACGTCGAGATTGGCACCAAATATATACCCTATAAACACCCATATTGGAACACTTATTATAGAGGCTATTGTATTTATGGTAATAAAATGGGAAGCCTTCATCTTTAGAATTCCTGCAGTAGTAAAGGCAACGACACGGAACCCCAGGATGAATCGTGCCAGGAAAACTGTTTTGCTGCCATGCTCTTTAAAGAATTTTTTGGCCCGATTTAGCTTTTTCTCAGAGATTAACCTCACAAAATGGCGATGTTTTGTTATGCTATCACCCCATCTTCTCCCCAAAGAGAACACTACGAGATCTCCCAGTATAACACCGAAAAAACAGACTATAATGGTGACAGTCAAGTTGCTGAATCCCGCATATGCTAAGAATCCACCCCCAATAAGAGCTATATCTTCTGGAATAGGCACTCCCAATCCTGCTATCATCAGGACAGAAAATAAGGCAAGATATATGAAAAGTTCAGAATGGGTTGTCAGAAACAGGATCGAAATATCTAATATCGCTAACTCACTGACCATTAAGTCTATCCTTCTTAGTTTTTATAGAAGAGAAGGTTAATATTTAACTAAATTTAGATCAAATTGGCAAGCATTTTTGTCAAATTATTTTTACTTTAATCCCTATATCTGTCTAGACAAACAAGGGGTTCCAGAAGGGCTTTATATCTCAATCTCAGGACATCCTTTGGAGGCTAGTGAAAATAATCAAGAGTCCCCTTAACGTCTCCTGTATCAAAGATAACAGCATGTAATCTGTCTGGTTCTTGTCCCGGGTTGATAGAGATGGTATCTCCTATCTCTTCCATAAATATCCCTGAAACCATAGGTGATTCATGGATATGACCGTGAAGGGTGAGATATGGCTGGTGCCTCTCAATGAAATTTCTTATTGATTTGCTTCCACACGGTGTTCCGTTGAAAAGCCTATCTAAAGCCGTATTATAAGGGGGGGCGTGCATAACATATATGGTCTTTTTTGAGTCACTTATTTGAGCTAAATATTTCATGTCTTCTTCTATGGTTTTTTCCTTCCCTAATGTCTCATAGAGGTCTATTTGCTGCATACCCTGTTTGGTACTGAGTAAAGATCTTCGAGGGTTTTCAATAACAACCTTCTCATCAGTGTCAAATCTTTCCCAATCCTTTAAGGAAAAAGGTGTAATAGGCACATACCCGTATCCCACAAGGTGAATTTCTGCATCTAAGACATGGTGCCTTTTGTGAAGAAGGTTTATTATCCCTTCCTTTTCCATTCCTTCAAGAATATCCATATTGGCTGCCGTATCGTCATTCCCCATCATTAGATAAATACCCAGGTTTGGTTTAGTGGTTTTTAGTTTTGAAATATAGGGATAAAGAAACTGCTTTATAAAGTCCCTTTGGTTATGAATGCGGTCATGAAAACCAGGGCTATTTGGAATTAAGTCTCCACCAATAATGAGGCAGTCTATCCTCTGATTTCTCTGTAATTCCAAAAGTCTTTGGTAGTGTCTCTCATTTACATGGAGATCGGATGTGTAAAGTATCTTCATAACCTTCTCAAATTAAAGAGTTCAATAGTCTACCCGTTCCAACCACCCTCTCTTTTTTGCTGTATAACGAGTATGTGGAAAAAAACCATTTGGCAGAGAATTGGTTTTCCTATCAGCATGGATTTTTTAGGTTGTCAATTTGATTCAAGGAATACCCAAAAATACCTGGTAGGATTTGTTTTTCGAAAAAGATGGGGATGAACTTTCCCTAGGTATAGGAGTAATCTTTGTACCGAGCCACTGCACAACGTCCGAGTCCCGGGATCGGATACGATTCCCGGATCAATCCGTGCTTTACGAAGTTTTTTTCGGTTGATTATCCGACTTCTTTTTATCCTTTTGGTCCTGTTTGCTTTTTTTCTGTTTCTGGCTCTTGTCCTTATCCTTCTTTCCGCCTTTGTCTCCCATTGTACACCTCCTTTCCTGTTATCAATCCCGTTCTTGCCGCAAAGGGCGCTCAATGGAAGGGTCTGGTTGTTTGGTCTCTTGAAATGGCCATTTGGGAGGGAAAAACTTCCACTTCCAATCCCTGCCATCTTGCTTACCCCTCTTTTTGATCTGCCGGCTTGAATAACAGCGTATATTTTTGCCTGCCACATTCCCCCCTAGTATTCTATGCGAGCAAACTAACTAAATGGTCGTGCTCTCCGGGCTTGATCTTAAAGCTCTTGGGATACTTTTTAAGTAATTCTGAGAATGTTTTACATTCGTAATTTGATTCATCAAATGTAGGATCAAGTCGCTTCACTATGGGTCTTATTGCTGCCTTAACAACCCATTCGTCGCCGGTTCTCTTGGAAATTTGTTTAATCGCTTTTGATAAAAGTTCAACAGGATCTTTTACCTGTATTATATCTGATCCAACATCTTCATTTCCAGCATCTTCATCTGCTTGACTATCAACTACCAGAGCATCGTAATATTTAAAGTCCGAACAGCTGTTTGCCCAGTGCTGATTTGTCGATGATTTACAACCAATACCGATTAGGTCTTTTCCAGCAGCCTTAATTTTTTGTGCCAGGGGAATAAAGTCACTATCGCCACCTATGACAATAATTGAGGAAATATGTGGGAACCTCAACACATCCTCAATTGCATCAAGAGATAACTTAATATCAGCTCCATTTTTGGCTGATGCACCTGGAGGAAATATTTGGATAAGTTCGACAGCACATTTAAGCAAGGAATGCCTATATTTTGAAAACCATTGCCAATTGCAATATGCCTTATTGATTGCCACATTTCCGTATGTTGTCGCAAAATCATATAGCGCTTGCACATTAACGAGCAGGTCTTGGTGTTTGTTCCTGTTTTGAGCTCGCCCATAGCCACCACTGCCGTTGACCGAGTCATATAAACTGGCATGAATATTTTCAAAGTCCCAATAGACCGCTACGGTTTCTTTTCCCATATATGTCTCCTGTTTCAGATGGCTGACGTTTAAGCTCACTTGCGCCGCCCCCCAAAAGCCCGTCAGGCCGCAAAATCTCTCGGCGTCAAGTGCAGCGACTGGTTCCGCCCAGGTTTCAGTGATTGTCTGATCTTCTTGGGATCACGGCGCAAGTCCAGAACTCTCCACACTACAACAACCGATTCCTCTTCAAGCTTGTAATAGATGGCGTAAGGAAATCTCTTGGACAACATCCGATGATAGCCGAAAAACTTTGGATGGATGCCACCATACAGCGTCAAAGAATCAATATCGGAAAATAGAGAATCAAAGAAGTACTCTCCCAACCCTTCACCCTGTTTCTCATAGAATAACCGACCTTCAGACAAATCATCCAGTGCGGAAGAGAGTAGTCTGATTTTCATTCGAATCGTTTCCTGAGTTCCTTTTTAGCATCTTGCCAGTCCACGATCTTTTCTTGTCCCGTGCTAAGTCGACGTTCTGTTTCCTGCAAAGCTTTCTTGTGCCAGTCAGGAGATTCTACCTGTTCCTCTTCATTAGACAGATCTTCCCAAATGGCTTCCATTACCCTCAGTTTTTCTTCTCTGGAAAGTTGCTTTATTTCGATGGTGTTCTGCATAATGTTAAATCCTATTGTTTTTTTTGAAAATTATCATTCATTGCGATGTTTGTCAAATCATGGTCATTGGAGAACGCGCGGCATAAACATAAACGGCGGGCGGGTTGAACCACCAGCGCAACGCCAAAGTCTCTTACTGGAGAATACCCAGGCACTCGTCGAAGCCGCGGGATATAGCCCGTCCGCCTTCATGCCGTTGTTAGCAGATTTACATGATTCTATCCTTGTAATGTTCCGCATCTCTGTGAAGATGCGCCACTGCCGTGATTAGAATTTCATCTGTTTCTATCACGTAAAGAAGAGCATAGGGGAAACCCTTTAGGATGCAACGTCGTGTTCGCGCGCCTACTTTCGTCCATGCCTCTGGTATAAGTATTATACGTTCGATAGCTGCCGATGCTTCTTGGAAAAAGCGAAAGCCCAACCCAGGTAACTGGTGGTCGTAGTACCTTACAGCCTTATCCAATTCAAGATTAGCGGGGGATATCAACCGAACCTTCAACGCTCGTACCTCTTTCTGATTTCATCCCAATCGATTGCCGCAAGCTCCCCCCGTTTATATGCCTCATATCGTGCTTCAGCCTCGGCGATCCAACTCTTTTCGATATCTGGATCTGGCTTGTCGAGGCTGTATAAAATGGCCTCAACTAGCCGAATTCGTTCTATTGGCCCAAGCTCCATGGCTTTCTTTGCTAATAGATCCGCTGATTCCATAATATTCCTCCATTTAACTGCTTCTGAGTAACTTCAAAAAAGTTACTCCTTGATAAACCGCCCCTTCGGGGCGTGGGTCGCTGACGTTTCGGATAACCTGCTGAAAAAGCTTACAAAAAAATAACTAGTGCCCATCCAGAAATACCCTAAATTCCCTCCCCCTTGATGGGGGAGGGTTAGGGTGGGGGTGAAAAAGATGTGTAATTTCGTTGAGCTGCAAACATATTCCCCCTCCCCCTAGCCCCCTCCCT
>Ga0210017_1000669_pt1 | contig 29430 bp, 30 predicted proteins | sample CryGeyCG2014_020_FD_183966 | JGI IMG/M metagenome (GOLD analysis project Ga0210017, IMG submission 183966) | Groundwater microbial communities from aquifer - Crystal Geyser CG08_land_8/20/14_0.20 (SPAdes) (version 2) | ecosystem: Environmental > Aquatic > Deep subsurface > Groundwater | place... | reverse complement strand
CAAGCAACGCAACCCCCTCAAGCTCTGGAAGCGCCAATGCCAGTGCCAAGGCCAGTTTGGCCGGGGTCAGACCCCAGCCAAAACTTATCAGAACACTTGCCAGCACGAGCACGGAGATAGTCCCTGCTCCAACACCTTTGAAACCAGCTACGCCCCCGACCGCCCCGAGATTGTTTATTGCGAGCAGTGCTACCTTAGAGAAGTTGTCTGAACAACCAACCAATTATGACTGTTGCATTATCTGAGCGATCGCTCATATCTTGCAACACTTAATTTCATGCTAATTGACACTCACGCGCATTTGGATGGGGAGCAATATGATAATGACAGGGACGAGGTCATAAAAAGAGCTTTAGAAAATGGCGTTGATAAAATTATCAATGTTAGTTTTGATTTAAAGAGCGCCAAAAGAGCGGTGGAGTTGGCGCAAAAATATGAGCATATTTTTGCGGCTGTGGGTTGTCACCCCAAAAGCCGAGAGGAAAGCGGCTATGTTTTTAACAAAAGCGATTTTTTAGAAATCGCCAAGCGACCCAAAGTGGTGGCGATTGGGGAATGCGGGTTAGAGTTGAAAAATTCAGATGACCTTATTAGTCAGCAAGAAATTTTCCAAGCGCAAATTGATTTAGCCAAACAATTAGGCCTGCCTTTGATTGTGCATTGCCGAGACGGCCACCAAGAGGTTATTGAAATTTTGGCTAAGGCGGGCAATGTTAAAGGGGCAATTCATTGTTTTTCTGGTTCTTGGCAAACCGCTCAAAGATATTTGTCTATGAATTTTTATTTGTCGTTTAACGGCATTATCACCTATGCGAATGATTATGATAAAGTTGTTAAGAATATGCCCTTAGAAAGATTGTTGTTGGAAACCGACTGCCCTTATTTATCGCCAGCCCCTTTTCGCGGGCAGAGAAACGAATCAGTCCATGTCAAATATGTGGCCCAGAGGGTGGCGGAAATTAGAGGCGAATCAATAGAAAAAATTGCCCAAGTTACCACGCAAAACGCCCGCGATTTATTTGTATTATGAGCATTAGGTGCTAAAATTGAAAAATATGGACAACAGAGAATTAGCTGAAAAATTATTTCCTAACATTAAGCTGACTGTTGGGGATATTGAAAAAAAATATCCGCCGCGTAATTTAGCCCAAGGCGTGCCCGTGACGCGAGTGGCGCCCAGCCCCACTGGTTTTATGCATATTGGCGGTATTTTCGCCGCTTTGATTTCCGAACGTTTTAGTCATCAACAAAACGGCGTTTTTTATTTACGAATTGAAGACACCGACAAAAAAAGAGAGGTTGAGGGAGCGGTTGGCTTGATTATTACCGCCTTAAAAAAGTACGGTATAAAAATTGACGAAGGCGAGGTTGAACTGGAAAAAGAAATCGGCGCTTATGAGCCATACCGGCAAAGCCAGAGGGTTGAGGTTTACCAGGTTATAGCCAAATTGTTAGTGGAGCAGGGGTTGGCCTATCCTTGTTTTTGTTCGTCTGAAGAATTGGAAGAAATTAGTAAACAACAGGGCATTGAAAAGGCGAGGCCGGGTTATTATGGCAAGTGGGCGAAATGCCGAGACAATCCAAGCGAAAAAATTATCAAGTTAATTGGCAAGGGGCGCCCTTTTGCCATTCGTTTTAAGTCAAGCGGCAATTTTTTAAATAAAATTACGGTCAATGATTTGATAAAAGGCGAAAAGGTTTTGCCAGAAAACGATTTGGATGTGGTTTTGCTTAAATCCGACGGCCTGCCTACTTATCATTTTGCCCATGTGGTTGACGACCATTTTATGAGAACAACCCATGTTCTGCGAGGCGATGAATGGTTTTCTTCTTTTGCTTTGCATTTGCAACTTTTTGAGGTCTTGGGTTGGACACCGCCTCTTTTTGGACATATTTCGCCCATTCAGAAAACCGATGGCGTATCTCGCAGGAAATTGAGCAAGAGAAAAGATCCCGAGGCCAATGTTGAGTATTATGAAAAAGATGGCTATCCTCAAGAAGCCATAGTTGAATATCTGCTTAATCTGGCTAACTCTGATTTTGAGGATTGGCGTAAAAAAAATCCAGAAGCGGATAGCCGTCAATTTACTTTACGTTTGGAAAAAATTAATCAGAGCGGGGCTTTATTTGATTTAGTGAAACTGCAAAATATCAGCAAAGAGACGATTGCTAAAATGACTGCTGATAGAGCGGCGCGAGCCGCCCTGCAATGGGCTGAAAAATATGATAAGGATTTAGCCAAGGCAATGGCCAAAGATAGCGGTTATCTAGAAAAAATATTCAGCATTGAAAGGGGCGGAACTCATCAAAGAAAAGATATTGCCAAGTGGTCGGATTCAAGGCGTGAAATTGGTTATTTTTTTGAGATAGTTTTTGAAAAAACAGAAATGAATTGGCCGAAATTATTGCCCGAAGTCGGCCCGGCTGAAGTTAAGGCGGTCATAAATAAATTCTTGGACTCTTATAATGTAGCTGACGGTCAAGAAGAGTGGTTTGCTAAGATAAAACAAATAGCTGTGGATTTAGGCTACGCGGCTGATTTAAAAACATTTAAGCAAGTCCCTGACCAATACAAGGGTTATGTGGCTGATGTAGCAAAAATTTTGCGAGTGTTTTTAACCGGCAAAACCGAAACACCAAACCTATACGAGATTATACGGGTGATGGGCGAAAAAAGGGTCAAGGATAGATTGAAAAAGGCGCTGAAAAAACTATAATAAGGTATTTAATTATGTCAGATTACGAGCCAGCGAAAATTGAGCCCAAGTGGCAAAAATTTTGGGAAGAAAAAGGCCTTTACCAAGCCGAGGATTTTTCCGATAAGCCCAAGCTTTATTTTTTAGTTGAGTTTCCTTATCCTTCGGGCGCGGGCTTGCATGTGGGGCATTGCCGCAGCTATACCGCCATGGATGTGCTGGCGCGTAAAAAAAGAATGCAAGGCTATAATGTTTTGTTTCCCATGGGTTGGGACGCTTTTGGTTTGCCCAGCGAAAATTATGCCATCAAAACCGGCATTCATCCCTCAATCACCACCAAGCAAAGCATTGAAACATTCAGAAAGCAAGAAAAATCTTTGGGGTTTTCTTTTGATTGGCCGCGGGAAGTGAATACAACCGACCCGGCTTATTACAAATGGACGCAATGGATATTTTTGAAACTTTTTGCCAATGACTTGGCCTATAAAGCCAAAATACCCATTAACTGGTGCTTGAGTTGTAAAATCGGTTTGGCTAATGAAGAGGTGGTTGACGGCCGGTGCGAGAGGTGCGGGGGCGAGATTGAAAAAAGAGAAAAAGAACAATGGCTGATAAGAATAACCAAGTATGCTGAGCGTTTAATCAGCGATTTGGACTTAGTAGATTTTCAAGATAGAGTAAAAATTCAGCAAAAAGATTGGATAGGCAAGAGCGAGGGCTGGGAAATAAAATTTCCCATTTCTAATTTTCAATTCTCAATTGAAGTTTTTACCACCAGGATTGATACGATTTTTGGTTGCGCTTATTTGGTGGTATCGCCAGAGCATGAAATAATAGAAAAAATAAAGGATAAAATAAAAAATATAAATGAGGTTAAGGATTATGTCGCCAGGGCCAAGAAAAAAAGCGATAGGGATAGGCAGGCCGATGTAAAAGACAAAACCGGCGTTAAATTAGAGGGGATTATAGCTATCAATCCGGCCAATGGCCAAGAAATTCCTATTTTTGTGGCTGACTATGTTTTGGCTAGTTATGGCACAGGCGCTATTATGGCTGTGCCAGCTCACGACCAAAGGGATTACGACTTTGCTAAAAAATTTAATCTGCCCATTGTTGAAGTTGCGAATTCTTGGGAGATGGCGGAAAAGGGCTTAGCCGATAAACAGGTGAATTATAAATTAAGAGATTGGATTTTTTCGCGCCAGCGATATTGGGGTGAGCCAATACCGCTTGTTTTTTGCGAAAAATGCGGTTGGGTGGGGGTACCGGAAAAAGACTTGCCGTTGGAGTTGCCAAACATTGCTAATTTCAAGCCAACCGAAACCGGCGAGTCGCCTTTGGCTGGCATAGAGGAGTGGGTGAACACTCAATGTCCGAAATGTCAAGGCAAAGCCAAAAGAGAAACTGATGTGATGCCCAATTGGGCCGGCAGTAATTGGTATTTTATGCGTTACTGCGACCCCAATAATGATAAAGAGTTTGCCAGTCAAGAGAAATTAAAATATTTTATGCCAGTTGATTGGTATAATGGCGGTATGGAGCACACCACTTTGCACTTGCTTTATTCGCGGTTTATTTATAAGTTTTTATGGGATATTGGCGAAGTACCTAAGGATTTAGGCCCCGAGCCCTATAAAAAACGCACTTCTCATGGTATGATTTTGGGCGAGGGCGGCGAAAAAATGTCCAAGTCCAAGGGCAATGTCATAAATCCCGATGAAGTGGTCAAGCAATATGGCGCTGACGCTTTAAGAGTTTATGAAATGTTTATGGGGCCGTTTGATCAAGCCATTGCTTGGGACACGAAATCGCTGGGAGGCTCTAAGAAATTTTTGGAGAGAGTATGGCGATTAAAATTAAAAATGACAACAGCAAGTTGTCATCCTGAGCCAGCAGGCGAAGGATCTCAAAAGAATGAGACCCTTCGGCTAACGCCTCAGGGTGACGGCTGCGCGAGCATGGAAAAATTATTACACAAGACAATTAAGAAAGTTTCAGAGGATATTGAGGCGATGAAGTTTAATACCGCCATCTCCGCCTTGATGATTTTAGTTAACGAGATGGAAAAAGAAAAAGAAATCGCTGGAGATATTATGGAAAAGTTTTTGTTGATTTTAGCGCCCTTTGCCCCGCACTTGGCTGAAGAATTATGGCAAGGGCTTGGCCATAGCGAAAGCATCTTCTTGGAAAAATGGCCAAAATATGATATAAATTTAATTAACGACGAGAAAATAAACTTGATTATTCAGATAAACGGCAAAGCCAGAGGAGGTCTTGAAGTTGTTAGAGACATGGCCGAGCAAGAAGCGGTTGGGCTGGTTAAGAAAGATCAAAAAATTTCTAAATGGTTGGCAAATAAAGAAATCAAAAAAACAATTTTTGTAAAAAATAAACTAATAAATTTTGTCATATGATAAAAAAAGTAGTAATCGCGGCCGCCGGGCAGGGAACTAGAATGAAGCATTTAAGTAAAAATAAGTCCAAGCTTCTAATTAATGTAAAGCATAAGCCGTTTTTGGCTTATTTGTTTGACAATCTTTTAGCGGCCGGATACAAGGATTTTATTTTGGTGGTTGGCTATCGCGCTGATTTGATGGAAAAATTTTTGAAGGACTTTGGTTATAAAGCCACTGTTGTTAATCAGTTTGATATTTTAGGCCCCAAAGAAAAAGAATATGGCACGCTATGTCCGATTAAGTGCGTTCGCGATTTGGTTGGCAAAGAAAATTTTTTAGCTGTCTATGGCGATAATCTTTATTCGGTAAGAGACTTAAAGGCGATAAACATTGATGACAATCATAATTATATGGCAGCCAGAGTGGAAAAGGAGCATCCAGAGAAATACGGTGTTTTAATCACTGACAAAAATGGATTTTTGATTGAAATAAAAGAAAAGCCCAAAGAATACATTGGCAATTTGGTTAATACCGGCCTTTATAAATTCACGCCGGATATTTTTGACAAGATTCCTTGCGTAGGCTTGTCGCCCAGAGGCGAATATGAGCTTACCGACGCCATTACTCATTTGGCGAAAGACGGCAAGGTAAAGTTGAAAATGATAGAGGATTATTGGCTGGATTTTGGCTGCCCCGGGGACATTCGCAAGGTAGGGAACTTTTTGCGCTTGAATAAGAGCGGCAAAACAACTAAGCAGTAAAATGAATATGTTCGCGGACATTTGGTTAACCGCTTCTATTAATAGTTTTGTTCTTCATTATTCTTGGCTGGATTTTTTAGGTATTTTTTTGGCTAATTATTTGCCTTTTATTTTAGTGATTGTTTTTATTATTCTTGGCTTAAAAAATGTGCGCGATAGTTTGAGCTCGCGGGCTGGCCTGCCCTTTCGCTGGCTGATGCTTTTTGAAGGGTTCTTGGCTGGTTTTTGGGGATTTTTTATAGCCGGCGCAATTGGTTTTTTGTGGAATAGGCCCCGACCCTTTGTGCTGGGCGATGCTCAACTAATTGTCTCGCACGCCGCTTCGTCGGCTTATCCTTCCACGCACGCTAGTATTTTTTTCGCTTTATCAACCATTGTTTTTCTTTATAATAAAAAAGTCGGCTTCTGGTTTTTATTAGCCAGCGTTGTTATGAGCTTGGCTCGGGTTTTTTGCGGATTGCATTGGTTTTCTGATGTTTCGGCTGGTATGGGCATAGGTATTTTCATTGGTTTGGCTGTTTATTATTTTCCACGGCGGCTTTTTCGCGTCGCTTTCAAATAAGAAGTAAGAAGTTGACAGGGGTCAGACCCGGCGCCTAAAGGCGCGGGGGCTGACCCCTTTTAGAGTGAAGTGCGCTCTCTTGACTTGGGTTGCTAGTGGCCTTATAATGACTTCCCCCCCATACAGATTTATTTTATTATTTTTTCAATTTTCAATTATTATTTATGACTGATTATTTTGGCGAGGGGGAAAACAATTGGCAAATGGTTGGGCTTAAGGTTTTTTTTAAGATCTGGGGCTGGTTAATCGGCCCGTTGGTTTTGTTTTTGTTTTTGGGCAAGTTTTTGGAGAAATATTTTGTTGAATGGGGAAGCTGGCCTTTTGTTATTTGTATGGGGTTGGGTTTTGCTGTGACGATCATGGGTATTTTTAGGGAAATTTTGTTTTTATGGAAAATAACTTATGCTAAAAAAAATAGTGAAAAGAATAAAAAAGACCCTCAACAGGTTCAAAGAGATTATTTTAATTGTTTAGACGATAACAACCCAAATGAACCAAACAGATACTAATTTAACCCAAGAAATTCAACACGAAACCACGCTCTTTGCCGAGCCGCTTTTTAATTTCCACGGCTTTACTATTACTAATTCATTGCTTTGTTCTTGGCTAGCGGTTTTCTTGGTGGCGGCCTTTTCTTTAATGGCCAGACGCAAAATTGCCATGATTCCTAAGGGTTTTCAGAATTATTGCGAGGTTTTTTTAGAAGGCGCTTACAATTTAGCGGACACCGTCACGGGCAGCCGAGGCAAAACCATGAAGTTTTTACCGATTGTTTTACCCTTGTTTATTTTTATTTTATTTAATAATTGGCTGGGCTTGTTGCCCGGCTTTGGCTCAATTGGCTTTGTGGAGGCTCGCGAGGGTGGAAGGTTTTTTATACCGTTACTGCGAGGTGGCACCGCTGATTTGAACACCACCTTGGCCTTGTCTATTATGGCAGTGGTTTTAACGCATATCTTTGGTGTGGTTATGTCGGGCGCTTGGAGCCACTTAAATCGCTTTGCTGGCTTCAAGTTTTTTTTAGAATTGCCGCGGAAAGTTTTCCAAGAGAAAAAATATACAACCTTATTGATTAATCCGATTCAGTTTTTTGTAGGGTTAATTGAAGCGGTGGGCGAGGTAGCCAAGGTGGCTTCGCTTTCCTTCCGATTATTTGGCAATGTTTTTGCGGGCGAGGTGTTGTTGGCTTCAATGGCGGCGATTTTTGCCTATGCGGTGCCATTGCCTTTTATCTTTTTAGAGATTATTGTAGGAATAATACAAGCGTTAATTTTTGCCACGCTTACATTAGTTTTTTTGTCTGTAATGACTTCGCATCACGCCGAGGCGCATTAAATTATTTAATTATTTAAGGCCGAATAATCAATTAAAATAATTTTTATATTTTAATTGAGAAGCGTCCTTAAAAGGTATTTATTATGGATATAAATATGATAGTTGTTTTGACCAAGGGCTTGACTATCGCCGTCGGATCGCTCGGCCCGGCGTTCGCCATTGGTTTGATTGGCGCCAGAGCCATGGAAGCCATTGGTAGAAATCCCGAGGCCGGCGGCAAGATTTTGGTGCCAATGCTTTTGGCGTCAGCTTTTGCGGAAGCCATTGCTATTTACGCTTTGGTAATCGCTTTTTCGCTAAAGTAAAAAAAAATGATTGATATCCTTTCTTCCTTCCATATTGATTGGAAGATTTTAATCGCCCAGTTGGTTAACTTTGCCATTGTGGTTTTTGTTTTGTGGTTTTTTGCCTTAAAACCATTAGCCAAGAAAATGCAAGACAGAACAGTGCGCATTGAAGACGGCTTGCGCCAAGCCGAGGAAATTGGCCAGCAATTGCAAGAAGGCGAAAAAGAACGGCAAGACGCTTTTGTGACGGCTAAAAAAGAGGCGCAAGCCATTATGCAAAAAGTTAAGGAAGATGCTGAAAAAGAAAGAGTTGTTCTAACCGAAAAAACAGCCGCCCAAGCCCAACAAATTTTAGAACAAGCTCAAGAACAAATACAAAGAGAACAAAAAAAAGCCAAAGAAGAATTAAAAGGCGAAATCAGCGGGCTGGTAATTTTGGCGGCCGAGAAAATTTTACGGGAAAAATTAGACCAAGAAAAAGACGAACAATTGTCTCAAAAGATTTTACAGGAGTTATGAAGATATCGCCTAAAAAATACGCCATCGCTTTAGCCGATGTAGCTAATAAAGCAGGCAAGGGAGAGCATGCGCGGATAACGGAAAAGTTTTTTAAGTTATTGCTCAAGAAAAACGCGCTTTTTTTATTGCCCTTGATTATCGTTGAATTGGAAAAATATCTTGACCAGCAAGATGGGCAATTAAGGGCTGAACTTTTTACAGCCCATCAGGCCAGTAAAATAATTACTAATAAACTGCGGCAATTTTTGACAGATAAGTCCCAAGAAAAAGTTATTTTGCAAGAGCGCCTTGACAAGGGCTTGCTGGGCGGGTTTATCTTGAAGTGGCAAGATTTTTTATTAGACGCTTCGGTTAAAAATGAACTAAAACGGCTTAATCATCAATTAAATTCTTAAACTATGAGCGATGAATTAAAAAATTATTTAATAGAATCACTCAAAAATCAGTTAAGCGACTACCGCTCGCAAGCGCAAGTGGAAAATGTCGGCTTCGTAGTGGAGCTGGGCGACGGCGTGGCCAAGGTGAATGGCTTGAGCCAGGCCATGTCGTTGGAAATGGTGGCCTTCCCCAATGATATTTTTGGCGTGGTTTTGAATTTAGAAGAGGACTTGGCCGGGGTGATCATTTTGGGGGATTATCGCCAGCTTAAAGAAGGCGATATGGTCAAAACAACCGGCCGAGTTTTAGAGGTGCCGGTGGGCGAGGAGCTGATTGGCCGAGTAGTTAATCCGTTAGGAGCGCCTTTGGATGAAAAGGGCTCGTTGAGCCATAAAAACTTTTATCCAGTGGAAAAAATTGCCCCCCGAGTGATTGAGAGAGAGCCAGTCAAAATTTCTTTGCAAACAGGCATTAAGGCCATTGACGCGATTATCCCGATTGGCCGAGGTCAGCGAGAATTGATTATCGGCGACCGCCAAACCGGCAAAACCGCTTTGGCCATTGACGCGATTATCAATCAAAAAGATCAAAATGTTATTTGTATTTATGTGGCTATTGGCCAGAAAGATTCCAGCGTAGCTAAAACAGTGGCTAAATTAACCGAGCTGGGAGCGCTTGATCATACCATAGTGGTGGCGGCCACGGCGTCTCACCCGGCGGCCTTAAATTATATCGCGCCTTTCGCGGGTTGCGCTATGGCTGAATACTTTAAGGATCAGGGCAAAGATGTTTTGATTGTTTATGATGACTTGTCAAAGCACGCGGTGGCTTATCGCCAGCTATCATTGCTATTGCGCCGTCCCCCTAGCCGAGAGGCCTACCCCGGCGATATTTTTTATTTGCACTCACGGTTATTAGAGCGGGCTTGCAAAATAAGCCAAGAAAAAGGAGGCGGCTCTATCACCGCTTTGCCGATTATTGAAACGCAAGCTGGCGATATTTCAGCTTATATTCCTACCAATGTTATTTCTATTACTGACGGGCAGATTTATTTGGAGGGAGATTTATTTTATCAAGGCATTAGGCCAGCCTTAAATGTGGGGTTGTCGGTCTCGCGGGTGGGATCAGACGCGCAAATTAAAGCTATGAAAAAAGTGGCGGGCAAGTTGCGATTAGAGCTGGCGCAATTTCGTGAGTTAGCCGCTTTCGCGCAGTTTGCCTCTGATTTGGACAAAGCCACCCAAGCGCAGATTGAGCGGGGCAGGCGTCTGACCGAAATTCTCAAACAAGATCAGTATCGCCCTATGCCAGTAGAACGCCAAGTGGCCATTTTATTCAGCGCGGTGAACGGTTTTCTGGACGACATTGCCATCAACAAAATTAAGGACTTTGAAACAGGCCTTTTGCAGTATTTAGACAACCAAGGCAAAACTATTTTACAATCAATTAAAGAAACCAAAGACATCACCGAACAAACCGAACAGGACTTAAAAAACTTGATTAGCGAGTATAAGAGTATTTTTTCTTCTTGATTTTTTTAGAAATTAGAAATTAGGATTTAGAAATTCCCGATTTTGTTTCCGCAAAATCGGGCAAAATTATGGCACTGGCAATTCGTAAAATTAAACGACAGATTCGCTCTGTTAAAAACACTCAAAAAATTACCAAAGCCATGGAGATGGTTTCAGCTAGCAAAATGAGAAAAGCCGTTGCCTCGGCTTTGCTTTCTAGAGAATATTCCGAAACCGCCTGGAAAGCGGTTTTGAGGGTAGCTCAAAAAAGCGACCCGGCATTGCATCCCTTATTAAATCAATCAAAAGAAATCAAAAAAATCGGCATTTTATTATTAAGCTCCAATAGAGGACTTTGCGGCGGCTTTAACCAGCAAATTATTAAAAAAACCTTGTCTTTTGTAGCCGCCCAAGCGCCCTCAGCCGAATTGGAATTTATCACTTATGGCCGCAAGGGAGCGGTGGCTTTATCTAAAAACGGTTTATTAGTAGCGGCGGATTTTCCTAAAAGCGAGGTCTTGAGCGACTTAAGCGAGATGAGATTTTTATCGCAAGCCGCGCTTAATGGGTTTTTAGTCCAAAAATATGACCGAGTTGTTTTAGTATTCACTGATTTTATCAGCCCCTTAAAACAAAAACCAGTTATTAAACAATTTCTGCCCTTAAACTTAGCGGCCATCAGCGAAGATGAAAAAAAGTTGTTAAAAGAAATTGAAGAGCAAGACCAAATTGATGGAGGAGAGTATCTTTTTGAGCCAAACGCTGATTTTGTTTTACGAATTTTTTTACCACGGTTGCTGGAATTACAAATTTATCAGGCGGTTTTAGAATCAAACGCTTCCGAACACTCCTCACGAATGTTGGCCATGAGAAACGCCTCGGACGCGGCCGGCGGGCTGTTGAGCGATTTAACTTTGGGCTTTAATAAAGCGCGCCAAACCGGCATTACCCAAGAACTATCTGAAATATCAGTGAGCAAAGCGTCGTTAGAGTAATGAGCATAATCAAACATATATATGGAAAAAGGAACTATCAAACAAATTATTGGGCCGGTGGTTGATATTTATTTTGAGGGTAATTTGCCAGCTATTTATAACGCCTTAAAAGTGACTGGCCCGTCAGGCGAAGTGGTTTTGGAAGCGCAACAGCATTTAAGCGGCAATCTGGTGCGAGCCCTGTCTTTAGGCGTAACCGACGGCCTGAAAAGGGGCGATGTGGTTGAAGATACCGGCGAGGTTATCAAAGTGCCGGTGGGCCTAAACACTTTAGGGCGAATGTTTGATGTTTTGGGAGCGCCTTTAGATGGCTTGGCCGCTGTAAAAACCGAACAAACTTATCCTATCCATCGCCAGCCGCCCAGCTTGAGCGAACAATCTACCAAGGCGGAAATTTTTGAAACAGGCATTAAAGTGATTGACTTGATTTGCCCTTTTATGAAAGGAGGCAAGGTTGGCTTGTTTGGCGGAGCAGGTGTAGGCAAAACCGTAATTATTCAGGAGCTAATTCACAATATCGCCACTAAGCACGGCGGTTATTCGGTGTTTGGCGGCATTGGCGAGCGAAGCCGAGAAGGCAATGATTTATATTTGGAAATGAAAGCCAGCGGCGTTTTGGAAAAAACCGCTTTGGTCTTCGGGCAGATGAACGAGCCGCCCGGCGTTCGTTTGAGAGTAGGCCTAACCGCCTTGGCTATGGCTGAATATTTCCGAGACGAAGAAAATAAAGATATTTTATTATTTATTGATAATATCTTTCGCTTTGCCCAAGCTGGCGCTGAAGTGTCGGCTTTGTTAGGGCGCATTCCTTCGGCTGTGGGCTATCAGCCCACTTTGGCCAATGAAATGGGCGAATTCCAAGAACGGATTACTTCCACCAAAAAAGGATCAATTACTTCGGTGCAAGCGGTTTATGTGCCCGCCGACGACTTAACTGACCCAGCGCCCGCCACTACTTTCGCTCATTTGGACTCAACCGTGGTTTTGGCGCGCAACTTGGCTGAATTAGGTATTTACCCGGCGGTTGACCCATTGGACTCCACCTCAACTATTTTGAGCCAGTCAATTGTTGGTCAGGAGCATTACGAAACAGCCAGAGGCGTGCAAAAGGTCTTGCAACGCTACAAAGAATTGCAAGACATCATCGCCATTTTGGGTATGGAAGAGTTGTCTGAAGAAGACAAACAAGCTGTTTCCCGAGCCCGCAAAATCCAAAAGTTTTTATCGCAACCCTTTGCTGTAGCGCAAACTTTCACCGGTCGGGAGGGTAAGTATGTGCCCCTATCTGAAACCATTCGCGGTTTCAAGCTGATTTTAGCTGGCGAATACGACAACATAGCCGAACAAGAATTTTATATGAAAGGCGGCATAGATGAAATCACATTGGGGCAGACCTCTAGTAACGGGGCAGACCTCTCTTAATATGAAAAAATATTTATAAAAGAAGTTTTTAGAGGTCTGCCCCTCAAAGAGGTCTGCCCCATTATTATGAACAAGATAAACTTTAAAATTGTCACCCCAGAAAGGGTTGTTTATGAAAGCGAGATTGACCAGGCGACCATACCTACAGTTCAAGGCGAAATAACTATTTTGCCCAACCACATTTCTTTGGTAGGCGTTTTGAAGCCGGGCGAATTAATGATTAAAAAAGGCAAAGAAGAAATTGCTATGGCGGTTTCGGGCGGTATGATTGAAGTGGCCAAAAACAAAGTGATTGTTTTGGCCGACACGGCCGAGCACGCCTCTGAAATTGACGAGCAAAGAGCAAAAGAAGCCAAAGACCGCGCCTTAAAATTAATGAGCGAGAAAAACAGGGAAGAAGTTGATTACACCGGCTTGGCTATACAAATAGAGAAAGAATTAGCTCGGCTAAAAGTCGCCCGCCGGCATAAAGGTAGCCCGCCTTTTCAAATGACTAGTTAATAATTAATAATTTTATGCACATTTGTCATTATTTAGTTTTTCGTTGTATGGACTTTCGCCTTAAGCCCAGTGTTTTGAGCAGTTTACTAAAAGATATTGGCGTGGAGGAGGGCGACTATGACTTGGTTTCTTGCGCGGGCTCGGCCAAGGACATGCTTGGCTCTGAAGCTGAAAGAGATTTTTTATTAAAGCAAATTACTTTATCGCAAAAACTTCACCAAATAAAAAATATCGTTGTTTTATACCACGACAACTGCGGCGCCTACGGCATTGTCGACCCAATAGAGGAAACAACCACTCAACAAGCCGACCTGGCTAAAATCAAAGCCATTATCGCTGAACAATTCCCCGAACTAATTTTTACGGCTTATATCGTCAAAGGCGTATCAAAAGGGGAGTTGTCGTTGGAAAAGATTTTTTAATGAGAAAACAAAAATATGAATGAATTATCTTTAGTTTTGCAAAAAGAACGGGAAATCAAAGAAAAAATTGAAGCTGTTAAACAAGAAGCTGATTTATTTTTGCAAGAAAAAAGAAGCCAGTTAGAAAAAAAATTGGAAGAAGTTTCTTTAACGCCAAATGAAAAAGAGCAAATAAAAAGCGCTAAAGAAAAAAAGCTTAAAGCTATTGAACAAGCCTTTCAAGAAAAAACTCAAAAAGAGCTTTCTTTAATGTTGGCTATTAGAAAAGAAAAGCTAAATAAAGCTGTTGATTATTTAACAGAAAGAATTTTATGCTTAAAGTAGCCAAAAAATATATTTTGGCTTTCTCCAAGGAGAGCCAAAATAAGATATTTGAGGCCATTGCCGAGGCCGGATCTTTTGAAATAATTGAATCCCAAGGAGAAGCTAAAGAAGAAGATGTCTTAAAAAATTTACAAACCGCGGATTACCGCTTGGCCACAATGGACTTTGCTATTAGCTATCTATCGCCTTTTATTAAAAAGCCTTCTTTTATTTCTAAATTTAAGGATTCCAAAATTTTGTTTAGTGCGGCTTCCTTAAATTATACTGGCCAAGAAAAAGTTTTTCAAGAAGCCAAAAGAATAGAAAAAATAGAGAAAGAATTGGATATCCTTAATAAAGAAGAAAAGAATATCCAAAATAATTTTCTGGAACTTGAGAAGTTTAAGGGCTTGTCTTTTTTGCCCCAAGATACCAACCTAACTTTTTTTTCGGTTATTGCTATCGCTAAGACACAACAAGCAAAGCTTGACTTGTTTATTAAAGAAAATAAATTATTTCAAAAGCCATTAACCAGCTTGGGAGCCAAAGAAATTTATTTATTAGCCGGGCTTAAAGAAAATAAAGACAAGACGATGGCCGGACTTAAGGTTATTAAAGGCGAGGTTGTTTTTTATAATTTTGAGCAGAGCCCCATTCAGGAAAGAGCCGATCTCCGAACAAAAGCAAAAGAGAACGGCAGGGTTATGGAGGCGTTAAAACAAGAACTTTCTTTAATGGCAAAAAAGATTGGAAGTTTTAAGCTTTATAGGGATGTTTTGGAAGTTGAAAAAATTAATTGGGAGATAAAAAGCAAAACTTTGTTTGGGGGGCTTTTGGACTACATTGTTTTTTGGGGATATGAAAAAGAAGTAAAAAAAATAAAAGAAAGAGTTTTTTTGTCCGCCAAGGGATCCCACTTAATAGAGATTGTGCCGGAAAAAGGGGAGGAACCAAGAGTTATTTTAGAAAATCATAAGCTCATCAGACCCTTTCAATATGTAACTGAAATTTTCGGTCTGCCCAAGCCCGGCGAAGTTGATCCAACCCCTTATTTAGCCTTTTTCTTTATACTATTTTTTGGGGTTTGTCTGACAGACGCTGGCTATGGAATTTTGTTGATTGTTTTTACTTTATTGCCCTTGATATTTTTGAGAAAAAAGCTTGGGGATACCAAGCTTTTAAGGTTGCTTTTTTATGGGGGAATTTCTACTTTGGTAATGGGTGTTTTGTTTGGCAGTTATTTTGGCTCAACCACTCAAACTTTGCAAAAATTTCCATTTTTATATAGATTAAAAATGATTGACCCCATAGAAGACACGCTTTTATTTATGGGATTGTCGTTTGCTATTGGATATTTACAGGTGGCTTTTGCGCAAGTAATTAAAATAGTTACTGGGAGGAACAGTAAAAATAAAGAGATGTTTATTAATGGTTTGGCCTGGCTTATCTTTTACGCGGCTTTAGTTGTTTTTATTTTAGCGAAAATTAAGATTATTCAATTGTTGTATGTTCCAACAATATTTATAATTATGGCGGCTGGATTTCTAATAGTGGCTGAGTCATTTGGCCAAAAAATATTTTTAAAGCCACTGGTTGGGGCTATTAAAGTTTTACAGGGAATTATTGGGACTATGTCAGATGTATTGTCATATTCTCGATTAGTGGCTTTGGGTTTATCAACGGCGGTGATTGCTTTGATTGTCAACCAGATCGCTTTTTTATTGGGGGGAATGGTGCCTTATGTGGGATGGATTTTAACGGGCTTGGTTTTGATTGGCGGGCACATATTTAATTTAGGGATTAATGCTTTAGGTTCTTTTATCCACTCGGGAAGGCTGCAATTTGTGGAATTTTTCCCTAAGTTTTTGGAGGGAGGGGGCAAAAGATTCAATCCCATTAAGCCAGAATTAAAATATAGTCGAATAGAATAAAAAATAATTTTCAATTTTCAATTTTCAATTTTCAAACTAAAATTTTGAATTTTGCATTTTGAACTTTGGATTAAAAAATATGATCGGTTTATTTTTAGCGATATTGGGAGCGGCCATGTGCGTTGCCTTAGCGGGCATTGGTTCAATTATCGGCGTTGGCCGAGCGGGTCAGGCGGGCTCGGGCGTGGTTTCCGAGGAGCCGGAAAAATTCGGAAAGGTCTTATTGCTTCAGGCCTTGCCCTCAACCCAGGGTATTTACGGATTTATTGGCACATTTTGGGTTATTATCAAGCTTGGGCTTTTAAGCGGCAACGCGCCTGACATTGCTTGGCAAACCGGCTTAATGATTTTTGCCGCTTGTTTGCCAGTGGCTATTAATGGATTAATCTCTGGCATATTTCAATCTAAAGTTTCAGTATCTGGAATGAACATATTAGTTAAACAGCCCCAAGACGCTGGCAAGGGCGTGATTATGGCCGCCATGGTGGAAACATACGCTGTTTTGGGCCTCTTAGCCACTATTTTATTGATACAAGGTATCAAGATTTAATATGATTGATGATATTCTGAAAGCTATAGACGAAAAGGCCGAAGAGCAAATCGCGAAAATTCTTAAAGAAAAGGAAGAATCTTTTTTAGCTTTGGAAAACGACTATGATTTAGCGACAAGAAAAAAACAAAGAGAGCAAAGGGATTTGGCGCTTAAAAGAACGACCAAGGAAATTGAGGATTTTGAAAAAATGTTGCAAATAAGATTGAATTTCAAGATGCAGGAAGAAAAAAATCGCCTGATTAAGGAAATATACCATGAGGCCGAAGAAAAAGTTACTTGTCTTGGTGAGACCGAATTCAAAAAATTGATAAAGTATTTAGCGTCTTATTTGCCTCATGGTAAAAAAGGTCATATTTCAGCGGGAGAGAAAACCGCCAAGGTTTTGCGGAGCTTTGTGGATAGCGAAATTAGGGTAGAAAACGACTTAAACGAAGAAGGGTTTATTTTTAAGTCCCATGATGTTGAAATAGATTTGAGAATCTCTCAGGCCTTTTCCCAACTGCGGGAAGCAGTCAATCCCGAATTAATTAAAATACTTTTTTCTTAAGCTATGTATGAATTTGCCACGGGAGTTATAAATGTTTGGGAGAAAAAGATTTTGAGCGTCCTTGATCAAGAAAGAATGTTAAAATCACCTGACAGGGCAAGCGCTTTTATGGTTTTGTTTGATACCGACCTTGGCGAGATAATTGCCGAGGGTTCCCAGAAAAATATTGAGGATATTTTTTCGCGGGACTTAAACATTTTGAAAAAGAAGTTAGTCAATATTTTAGACGATAAAAAACTATTGGCCAGCTTTTTGTTTTTGAAGTTTGACGCCCTTAACTTAAAAAGCGCTCTTAAAAAAAGTTTTTTTGGAAAAGAAACAAAAAATTTCAAGCCATTTGAATTTTCCCTTGAGCCATACAAAAAAGTAGAATCTTTTTTAAAAGTTTTGTTAGATAACAACGAAAAGAGCAATGCTTTAACGCAGCATTGCGATAATTTTTATGTCAGAAGGCTTGTTTTGGAGGCAATCCAAATTTTAAGCAGCAATAAAGAAGACGGCCAAACAATGGATTCCCAAATGATTGAAACAGCGGTTGATAGAGCTTATTTGAAAGTGAGGCTGGCAATGGCGAAAAAAGAAAATGCTTTGCCAGAAATGGTTCGCTTGGAAATTGATGTAGCTAATTTGAGAAGCCTTTTAGGAAAAAATAGTCAGCCATTTTTAGCGGGGGGTAATTTAGCCAGCTCGCAAATTGAAAAATTAGCCCAAAGGAAAGAAGAGGATTTGAGTGATAACTTAAAAATTTTTTTGGAAGTTTTAGAGCTTGCTTTTTTACTTGACGAAGATCATGGCCGCAATACGGGCATCGCGCTTGAAAAAAAACTTGACGGCTACATTGCTAAAAAAATTTTCCAAAAAGAAAAAGAAAAAGGCAGCGGTATTGAAAAAGTCTTGGCTTTTTTTCAAAAAAAGATGAATAGCTACGCCAACATCAGGTTGATATTATTCGCCAAGGAAAATAATTTGCCTCTGGAAGAAATTGAAAGGGCCTTGCTGCCAATTGCTTGAATATATGCGAATAGGAATTTTAGGAGACAACAAATCGGTTTTGGCTTTTGGCGCTTTGGGCGTTGAGACATTTGGCGTGTCGGGGCAGAACGAATTATTGGAGGCGATACAAAAGATCAAGGCAATGGACTTTGTTATCTTACTGATTACCGAAGATATCGCTCAAAATTATGAACAAACAATAAGAGATCTTTTTCAAGAAACCTTGCCAGCTTGTTTGGTTATTCCCGGTGTTAACAAGGATTCGTCTAAAGCTAAAGAGGGGCTAAAAAAAATTTTAGAAAGAGCTTTGGGAAGTGAGAATTTCATAAATTAATTTTTATTAACTTTGTTAAATATATGTCCCAAGAACAAGAAAAAACAGGAAAAATTATTAAGGTAGCCGGTCCTTTGGTGGTGGCTAACGGCTTGCCTCAAGCTCAAATGTATGAAGTGGTTAAGGTGGGCAATGAAAAAATCGTCGGAGAAGTCATCAGAATTAAAGGCGACGATGTTTATATTCAGGTGTATGAGGAAACATCAGGCATCGGCCCGGGAGAGCCGGTTTATTTAACAGGTAATCCCTTAATGGTTGAATTAGGGCCCGGTTTAATCGCCAATATTTATGATGGCATTCAAAGGCCGTTGAAGGACTTGGCAAAAAAATCAGGAAATTTTATCGCCCGGGGCATTGAATGTCTGGCTTTAGATGCGGAAAAAAAATGGAGTTTTATTCCTTTGAAAAAACAGGGAGACGAAGTTCAGCCCGGAGATATTTTGGGCGAGGTAAAAGAAACCGAGCTTTTAATTCATAAGATTATGGCTCCCTCTTTTTTTAGAAAGGGGGCAATAGATTCTATAGCTGAAAAAGGCGATTATACAGTTGCCCAAATGATTGCTGAAATAAAAGATGAAAATGGCAAAAAAATAGAAGTATGCCTAAGCCATAAATGGCCCATTAGAAACGCCAGGCCAATTAATAAAAAACTTACCCCTGCTTTGGGCTTGGTAACCGGTCAAAGAGTTATTGATATGTTCTTTCCGATTGCTAAGGGCGGGGCGGGTTGCGTGCCCGGACCCTTTGGCTCGGGCAAAACAGTTGTTCAGCATCAATTGGCAAAATGGTCGGACGCAGATGTGATTATTTTTGTGGGTTGCGGAGAAAGAGGCAATGAAATGACTGATTTGCTGATGGAGTTTCCTGAATTAAACGACCCCAAAACCGGCCGGCCTTTAATGGAAAGAACAGTTTTGGTGGCTAATACTTCAAATATGCCCGTGGCCGCTAGAGAGGCCTCGGTTTATACAGGCATAACCATCGCTGAATATTTCAGGGATATGGGTTATTCGGTGGTTTTATTGGCTGATTCCACTTCAAGGTGGGCCGAGGCCTTAAGAGAAATTTCCGGCCGGTTGGAAGAGATGCCTGGCGACGAGGGTTATCCGGCTTACCTTGGCTCCCGAACCGCCGCTTTTTATGAAAGAGCTGGTTACGCGCGGTGTTTGGGGCAAGATAACAGAGAGGGGTTTTTAACTGTGGTGGGAGCTGTTTCGCCTCCGGGCGGGGACTTGTCAGAGCCAGTTACCCAAAATACTTTAAGGGTTACTAAAGTTTTTTGGGCATTGGACGCTTCATTGGCTTATAAACGCCACTTTCCAGCCATTAACTGGCTGAACAGCTATTCTTTATATGAGGATAACTTAAAAGATTTTTTTGACGAGCAGGGCGGAGCAAATTTTTCGGAATTTAGAAAAAAGGCCATGGCTATTTTGCAAAAAGAAGCCGAGCTTCAAGAAATAGTTCGGCTGGTTGGCATTGAGGCCTTGTCGCAAAAAGATCAGTTTTTACTTGAAATCGCCCGCCTGATCAGGGAGGACTTTTTGCACCAAAACGCTTTTATTGACATTGATTCTTTTACTTCCTTAAGGAAACAATACTTAATGATAAAAACAATTGTTGATACTTTTACCAAAGGAGAAGAAGCTATTGACAAGGGCAAGTTAGCCAAGGATATTTTAACAGTCGGCTTAAAAGAAAAGATCTCAAAAATGAAGTTTGTAAAAGAAACAGAATTAGAACAGTTTGTTTTGCTTAATAAAGAGATAGAACAAATTTAATATATGTTAAAAATTTATAAAACAATTCAAGAGGCGGCCGGGCCATTGGTGGTAGTCGGGGGAGTAGAAAATATTAAATACGAGGAAATGGTGGAAATTGAAATGCAAAACGGTCAAATAAAAAGAGGACGGGTTTTAGAGGTTTCTCAAGACGTAGCTATTATTCAAATGTTTGAAGATATTAGAGGCTTGAATTTAAAAAATTCCAAAGCAAAATTTTTAGCCAAAACAATGAAGCTCGGAGTGTCAATTGATATGGTTGGCCGCGTTTTTGATGGAGCGGGCAAGCCCAAAGACGGAGGGCCTGAAATTATGGCCGAGAAATATTTGGATATAAACGGCTCCCCGATCAACCCTTATTCCAGGGAATATCCCAATGATTTTATCCAGACAGGCATTTCCACTATTGATGGTTTGAATACTTTGGTGAGAGGCCAAAAACTGCCGATTTTTTCGGCCGCCGGCCTGCCGCACGCTATGGTGGCCTCGCAAATTGCCAGGCAGGCCAAGGTTTTAACCAAAAACGAAAACGGAGAAATTGAAAAGTTTTCCGTGGTTTTTGCCGCTATGGGCATTACTTTTGAAGAAGCCCAGTTTTTTATTGACGAATTTAAAAAAACCGGCGCTCTGGAAAAAGCCGTGGTGTTCATTAATTTGGCAAGCGATCCTGTGGTGGAAAGAATCATTTTGCCCAGAATCGCTTTAACCGCGGCCGAGTTTTTGGCCTTTGAAAAAGATATGCAGGTTTTGGTGGTTTTGACCGATATGACCAACTATTGCGAGGCCTTAAGAGAAGTGTCAGCGGCCAGAAAAGAAGTTCCTGGCAGAAGAGGTTACCCGGGTTATCTATACACCGACTTGGCCACTATCTACGAAAGAGCCGGGCGGATAAAAGGCAAAAAGGGATCTATCACGCAAATTCCAATTTTAACAATGCCCGAAGACGATATTACTCACCCTATTCCAGACCTTTCGGGCTATATTACCGAGGGCCAGATTTTGCTTTCTCGGGACTTGCACAAGAAAGGGCTTTATCCGCCGATTGATGTTTTACCTTCCTTGTCTCGACTGAAAGACAAGGGAATCGGCGATAAAAAAACCAGAGAAGACCACTCGGGCGTCTTGAACCAGCTGTTCGCTTTTTACGCCCGGGGCAAGGAGGCAAGAGAGTTAGCTTTGATTTTGGGCGAATCGGCTTTAACCGATGTTGATAAAAAATATTTGAAGTTTGCCGATGAATTTGAAAAAAGGTTTGTTAATCAAGCCTACGAAGAGGACAGAACAATTCAGCAAACTTTGGATTTGGGTTGGGAATTAATCGGCATTTTGCCAAAGGATGAAATGAAGAGAGTAAAAGAAGAACACATAAAAAAATATCTTTTAGATATTTCTTAAATTTTCAATTTACTAATTTTCAATTTTCAAAATGGAAAATATTAAGGCAACAAGAATGGAGCTTTTGAAGCTAAAACGCCAGGGGAAAACCGCCCAAAGGGGCTATAAGCTTTTGAAAGAAAAACGCGACGGGCTGATGAAAAAGTTTATGGAAATCATTCGCCAAACAAAAGCCCAGCGGGATTTTTTAGAGCAGAAGCTCTCAAACGCTTCAAAACAATTTGCTTTATCTACCTCTAATATGCTTTCTGGAGAAGTTGAGGAAATTTTTTCTTTGCCATCAGCAAAAATAAAAATAGATGTTGAAACCCAAAACATCATGAGTGTTTGGATACCAAAATTTCAGTATGTCATTGAGGGCGATGTAAAATGCTATTCTGATTTTTCTTCGCCTTTGGGTATGGCCCAAAGCTTAACCAGTTTTTGGGACGCTCTGGCCTTGATGATTGATTTGGCTGGCAATGAACATTCTTCGCGCCTTTTGTCTTATGAAATTGAAAAAACCAGAAGAAGGGTCAATGCCTTGGAGTATGTGATTATTCCCGAAATTAAACGCAAAGTAAAATTTATCACTTCAAAATTAGACGAACAGGAACGAAGCGAGAAAATAGTTCGGATGAAAATAAAAGAAATGATTGCCTAAGAAGAATCTAAAATAAAAACTAACAAAGGGCAGACCTCCCCAGACTGGGCTCCCAGTTTTCAGGAGGTCTGCCCTCTATTAATTTTTGAATAGTTTGTTTGATTTTTTCTCTAATTTCGTCAGTGGTTTGAAAGTTGTGGTCGGTTTTATAGTTGAGATGGTTGCAAAACTATTCCTGCTACAATTTTATCTTTTCGGCTGCGTCATCGTCAGACTTCGTAAAATGCTTTTCGCCGTAGCTGGGCTACGGCCTCAAAACATTTTGCTCGTCTTCCTCGCCTCGCTCGAAAATCTAAAATTTCGCTACGAAATAGTTTTGCAACCATCTCGTTGTGTCCCCAGAGTTCGTCTTTAAAAACAATACCTTCAAAAACTCGCTCGGTTTGATAGCGGGGGATAAAGTGGCAGTGCAAATGCTGGTCGGCATTGCCCAAAAAAGAATAATTAAACCAGTCAGTTTGAAACGCTTTTTGTAGGGCGTTTTTTAGTTCGTTAATAATTCGCAAAAATTCCAGCAATTCTTCTTGACTGGCATTGGCTAAATCATCCGCCTTGGCTCGCTTACAAGCAATCACGCACCGCCCCAAATAACTTTGGTTTTCGTGAACATAAACCGTCCAGTGTTGGTAGTCCTTGATTTTATTTTGTTCGTATTTATTCATGCGCGTTTTTAAGATAAGTTTCCATCAGTTTCACATCGTCTATATCTTTTTGTCGGACATCATCGTTTACGAGCCAGCTTCGTTTGACATTGAGTAAGAATTGCGCGGTGTTGTATCTAACGCCGTCTATGACAACTGAATGTTCCAAAAGATTATCAAAAGTCCAGGTTTCGCCCAGCACAGTCCAGTCGGTCATAATTTCCAAGAGGTCGCTTGTCGGTATTTCTCGCCCGCGGCTTCATTTCTTTTTTGAAACGGCTGTCTAAAGCCAAACTTTGATACTTTTCTAAAGTTACAACCACATCAATATCATTGCTCCCGCGAATTTTCAAAGCATTCAAGATGCCCGAGCCAATCACAACGGCATTGCCGGGATTTAAGCCGAATTCATTCAGTTTGCCTTTTATTTCCATAAGCTGTAATTTCTTACTATTTTATCAGGTTTTCTAACTATTGACAAGAAATCATTGTGGGTGTATACCCATAATAGATAATAGGTAAAGGTCGAACTATTAGTTAAGTAATAATATTTATAAAAATATGCCAAGACCACGACTTTACCGAAAAATAGAATTTAATCCAAATATAACTTATTTCAAGCCCCAAGGAGTACCGATGAGGTTTCTTGAAATTGTAGAACTTACCACCGAGGAGATGGAGGCCTTTCGTTTGCGCCATATCAATGATTTAGAACAAAAAGAAGCGGCCAAGAAAATGCGCACTTCTCAAAGCACTTATCAGCGGATTTTATATTCCGCTTACAAAAAAATCGCTGATGCTTTAATAAACGGCAAAGCGATTAAAATTATCAAGCTGTCTATTTAATCAATGACAAATCTTCATTGATAATTATTGGCTTGACTGCCTCAATTTCTGACTGGCAATAGGGCATTTCAGCTTAATAAGTTCATCGCGAGCTTCTATCATTTTTTCCGTATATTGCATACTGCCAATAACGCCGATTTTCATAAATTAAATAAGTAATTTTGTGCCGCGGGTGGGAGTCGAACCCACATGAGCTTGCGCTCGCACGATTTTGAGTCGTGAATGAATACCAGTTCCATCACCGCGGCGATGCAACTTCATCTTACAATAAATTTTGTTTTGTTCAAGGTCATTGTGTTTAATTCTCGCGATCGCGAGAATTAAACAGCGGGGGGTTTATTGCCAGATAGCGGGGAGGACTCGCTCGGGCCATTTTTCCGAGAGTTCTTTGAGGTTGGGGCAGTTGGTCGTGTGGATAGAGGCACCCTCTCCCTGGGTAATAAACGCGGCTAAGCTGTCGCCGAGCTTGGGCGAACAGCACTTGCCCAAGCGCGTCATAATACCGCTTACTCCGCCGACTAAAATTTTTGGCTCTTTTTTGCGCAGCGGTAAAATTTTATTCAACAAAGAATTTCTTTTTTCTCTAAAAGTTGTTTTTTTAACTTCTTTAATGGAAAGCCCGTAGGCCTTTTCTAAAAAGTTTTTGATTTTCTTTTTGGCTTGATGACTTTTAACAATTTTTAACCAATCCAGCGAGGGCGATTTGGCTTTGCTGATGATAATTTCTATGGTTTGGCCGGTGGATAAAGCTTGATTAAAGGGCGCGATTTTGCCGTCAATAATAGCGCTTTCGGTGTGTTCGCCGATTTGGCTGTGTATGGCATAGGCAAAATCAAGCGGGGTTGAACCCTTAGGCAGATTAATGACATCTTGCTTAGGCGTGAAAACAAAGATACGGTCTTTGAACAGCTCTGATTTAACGAATTCAGCAATTTTGCCGGGTTCTTTGATTTCCTCCTGCCATTTTCTTAATTGATCAAGCCAGTAAAATTGGCGGCGATAGGTTTTTTCTTTGATGTTTTTGGCTTTGTAAGATAAATGCGCCACTGCGCCGTATTCAGATTCTTGGTGCATTTCCATGGTTTTAATTTGAAACTCCACAAACTTATTTTGCTCGCCAATGACTGAAGTATGCAAAGCCCGATAGCCGTTGTTTTTGGGCGAGCTGATGTAATCCTTGATTCGTCCGGGCAAGGCCTGCCATTTTTTATGCACCGCGCCCAAGGCCTGATAGCAGGCCTCAATGTTGGGCACAATGATACGCAAGGCCACTAAGTCGTAGATTTTTTCAATGTCCATATTGTGGCGCAACAGCTTTTGATACAAAGAAAAATAATGCTTGGCTCGGGCTTGAATGATCATGGCCTGAATGTTTTCGTTTTTGAGCGCTTCCTCAACCGCTATTTTCATAATGGCTAAATAATTTTCTTTTTGGCTGTATTTGTCTTTAACCGCTGAGATGAGCCATTGGTATTCTTGCGGAAAAACATAAGGAAAAGCCGCGTCTTCCAGCTGGCCCTTGATTTCATTGATACCCAAACCATAAGCCAAGGGAGCTAAAATTTCCAAAGCGGCCAATGATTTTTTAAGCCGTAATTCCGACGGGCATAATTCTTCCAGGTTTTGCATTTCGTCTAACGATTTGGCTAAAATAATTAAAATAGGCCGCAGGTCTTGAGCAATGGCAAAAAACATTCTTCTTAAATTTTGCGACTGAATATCAAGAAAGGTTTTTTCCCAGCTGGCTAATGGTTTTAATTTTAGTTCTTTTTTAGGCAGGGCGAGATTTTTGATTTGTTCAAATTTTTTTATAATGAAAATAACCTCATGATGTATTTCTGATGGCAGAAAATCTTTGATAACATCAGTGTCCGGGGCCCCTTGCAATAGGCCCGCCAAAATAGCTGGTTCATCTGCTCCCAAGTCCTTTAATAAAAGGCCGGTTCTTAAGCAATGAAAAAACGCCGCCTCGTTGTTCAAGGTTTTTTGCAGAAAATCCGCCACCCTGTCAAAGGCCTGTGGGTTTCCTGCGCCTTCTTTTAACTTGTCAAGAATTTCCATTTTCCGTTTCGGTTGACTTGCCCGCCTTCGCCCTATTGGGCTTCGGCGTGGCGAGGGTGGGGCATTCTTTATTAGAGCATTTAATTTGCTTGCGCACAGTTTGCACCATTAAGAATGAGCATTGGGGGCATTTTTCGCCAGTGGGCTTGTCCCACAAAGCAAAGTCGCAGTCAGGCCACTTGGAACAACCATAAAATGTTTTTCTTTTTTTAGTATTTTTTTCTACTAAGTCAGCCCCGCATTTAGGGCACTGCGCGTTGAGGGGCGGCTTTTTAATGTTTTCAGTGAACTTGCAGTTAGGGAATTTACTGCAAGCGTAAAATTTGCCAAACCTACCCAGACGAATAATCACTTCGCCGCCGCATTGCGGACAAACCCTATCGGTTTTTTCTGTCAGGTCTACCTTAATTACTGCTTTTTCTTTTTCTTTGAGATTTTCCGCGAAAGGAAAATAAAAATCAGCGATGGTTTTTTGCCAAGTGTCTTTGCCTTGAGCTATTTCGTCAAACTCTTTTTCCATTTTAGCGGTAAAGGCCGTATCAACTATTTGCGGGAAGTGCTCGGTTAAAAGGTCGTTCACGGTTGAGCCGATTTTGGTTGGCTTAAATTTTTTGTTCTCGTCTTTTTCTACATAGTTTCTGTTTTGGATAGTGTCTAAAGTTGGGGCGTAAGTTGAGGGGCGGCCGATGCCTTCTTTTTCCAAAATTTTAATCAGAGTGGCTTCAGAGTAGCGGGCGGGCGGCTGGGTAAAGTGCTGTTCTTTGAGCAAGTCCTTGAGTTGCAAAATTTCATTTTTTTCTAAGTTCGGCAAGTCGGTTTCTTCAAATTTAGTGAGATAGATTTTTAAGAAGCCGTCGAACTTCATTGTTTGTCCATTAACTCTGAATGTATATTGATTGGCCTGAATATCAACAGTAGTGGCGTCAAAAACAGCCGGGGTCATTTGCGAAGCGATAAATCTGCGCCACACTAAATCATAAACCTTGAACATTTCGGGTGTGAGCTGGCTTTTAATTTTTTCGGGAGTGTTTTGCGCCGGGGAAGTGGGGCGAATGGCTTCATGCGCTTCTTGAGCGCCTTTGCTTTTGGTTTGAAAACTTCGCGGGGCGCCGGGCCAATAATTTTTGCCTAATTGCTCGCAGATGAAATTTCGCGCTTCTTGCTGGGCGATGGCTGAAAGGTTGAGCGAATCAGTGCGGTGGTAAGTGATAAAACCGTTTTCATACAATTTTTGAGCGGCCATCATGGTTTTTTTAGCGGTAAAGCCAAATTTATTGGCGGCTGTTTGCTGTAGCGAGCTAGTGGTAAAAGGCGCTGGCGGATTACGAAGGGTTTCTTTGCGTTCTATGCTGGCCACTTTGTATTGGGCATTTTCTAAATCATGAAGTATTTTATCCGCCTCGGCTTGGTTTTTAATTTCCAGTTTGCTGATGGTTTTACCATCTTTAGCCACGAGAATAGCTTTAATGGAGTTGTCATTCTGAGCCGTAGGCGAAGAATCTCGCGGTTGGGATCCTTCGCTATCGCTCAGGATGACATTTTGTTTGAGGAGCGAAGCGACAACGCTCCAATATTCTTGGGGAATAAAGGCCTCAATTTCTTTTTCTCGGTCGCAAATTAATTTTACCGCCACTGATTGCACTCGGCCTGCGGACAGCCCCCTCATCACTTTTTTCCATAAAAAAGGCGATAGTTTATAGCCCACCAAACGGTCTAAAATTCTTCTGGCTTGTTGGGCGTTGACTAAATTGTCGTCAATGGCGCGAGGATTTTTTAAGGCGTTTTCAATGGCCGTCTTGGTGATTTCATGAAAAACAATTCGTTGGGGCTTTTTTAAGCCCAAAATATAAGCCAAATGAAAAGCAATGGCCTCGCCCTCTCTGTCCTCGTCAGTGGCGAGCGTGATGCTGGTAGCGGTTTTGGCCGCGTCTTTTAAGATTTTCACTTTGGCCTTGGCCTTGGCTGGAATAACATACTCGGGCTTGAAATTATTTTTAATATCAATGCCTATTTCTTTCTCGGGCAAGTCGCGGATATGGCCAAAAGAGGACTCAATTTTATAGTCCTTGCCTAAAAACTTGCCAATTGTTTTTGCTTTGGTCGGACTTTCAACGATAATTAGGTTCATAATTTTCAATTTACTAATTTTCAATTTTCAAACAATTTTCAATGAATTAAGCCCATTTGAAAATTGAAAATTGATAATTGAGATGGTTGCAAAACTATTTCGTAGCGAAATTTTAGATTTTCGAGCGAGGCGAGGAAGACGAGCAAAATGTTTTGAGGCCGTAGCCCAGCTACGGCGAAAAGCATTTTGCGAAGTCTGACGATGACGCAGCCGAAAAGATAAAATTGCAGCAGGAATAGTTTTGCAACCATCTCATTGTAAATTAGCGCGTAAGCGCGTAAGTGTTTCCTCCTAAATTTTTCACTTGGCCTTCAATTTCCATGGAGCATAAAGCAGTTGATACAGCTGAAGAAGCCAGGCCAGTTGTTTCTATTATTTCATCAATAGACATAGCCCCATTTTTTAAGGCAATAATAATTTGTCGTTCCTGCTCGTTTTGGCCCTGATAAGCCAAGATATTGGGTAAGGTATTGGCTGATAAGCCCAAGCCAGTTAAAATATCGCTGGCGTTTTCCACCAAAAGCGCTCCTTGTTTAATTAGCCAATGGCAACCCCGCGAATTAGCCGAAGTAGTTGGCCCGGGTACGGCCATAATTTTCCTTTTTTGTTGCTTGGCCCAATCCGCCGTGAGCAAGGCGCCTGATTTTGTTTTGGCCTCAACCACTACCACAGCCAGCGACAACCCTGAAATTATACGGTTTCGTTGAGGAAAAGTAAAGCGAGTGGCCTCGGTGTTTGGGGGATATTCTGAAATTAAACAGCCGTTTTTTTCTAAAATTGTTTTGGCCAATTTTAAGTTTTCCCGCGGATAAAAACTTGCTTCATCAAGCCCCGTGCCCAAAATAGCTATGGTTGGGCAATTGGCTTCAACCGCGCCCTGATGCGCCCAACTATCAATGCCTTTGGCCAACCCCGAAACAATAGTTAAACCAGCTCGGCTCAAATCCCTGGCCAAAGTAAAAGCCATTTCTTTGCCATAGTCGCTGGCCAACCGTGTGCCCACTATGGCCAAACATTTTTCATTGTCTGTTAAAAAATTACCGCGAAAATACAAGGCCTTGGGTTGGTTGGAAATTTGCTTCAATGAAGCGGGATACTGGTCAGTATTTTCAATTTTTTGAATCGGCCAATTTTCTAAATAAAGCATTAAACTAATGTATCATAAAATCCGCTTCTTTCCAAAAATCTGTATTCAACCATCTCAATAATGTTCCATTTTTGGCTCGCCCCGAAAATCAACCCCGAAAACTTCAAAAAGAGTATATGGTGGTTGACCCCATTTTCCATGGAGTTGTGGGCGGTTAATGGGTAGATTGATGTATCTTTGGGTAGATTTAGATGGCACTTGTGTAGATTTGGACAATGAGATGGTTGCAAAACTATTCCTGCTGCAATTTTATCTTTTCGGCTGCGTCATCGTCAGACTTCGCAAAATGCTTTTCGCCGTAGCTGGGCTACGGCCTCAAAACATTTTGCTCGTCTTCCTCGC
>Ga0210017_1000665_pt1 | contig 29535 bp, 30 predicted proteins | sample CryGeyCG2014_020_FD_183966 | JGI IMG/M metagenome (GOLD analysis project Ga0210017, IMG submission 183966) | Groundwater microbial communities from aquifer - Crystal Geyser CG08_land_8/20/14_0.20 (SPAdes) (version 2) | ecosystem: Environmental > Aquatic > Deep subsurface > Groundwater | place... | reverse complement strand
GATAAGTATGGCCTTGTTTCAACAAACGGACGGCCAGACGCCTCCGCTTTTCCAGTGTTTGGGGTTTGCCATGGGGTCTCATAAGATCCTCCTGTATACCCCATAGTATAGCATAGATTATGCATAGTATCCATTAAATAGTGAAAGTTCAGTAGCAGATTAGTTCCGCTAATTTCAGCAATACCTCTGCTTTTTTGCCGAAAATTTTCAAATGCCTCTTTGCTCTTTTTGTTAAAAATTCCGCCTTTTCTTTCGCGCGGCCTGCGCCATATAACTTCACATATCCGTCTTTATCTTTTAAATCATCCAAAAGTTGAAACACAAGCCCCATATCCCTTCCAAAATCCCCAAGCGCATTTATCTCCCGCTTGCTTGCGCCTTTAATTATTCCACCTGACTTTACAGCTATCTCAAACAGCACCGCTGTCTTTTTCAAATTGATGTATTCAATATCTTTATCTTTGCCCAGGATATCCGCGGCCTGTCCGCCTATTATGCCGCGAGTCCCAATTGCTTTTGATATTTCTTTTATGACATCGATATTCCCTGACTCTGCGATTACCTGAAACGCGAGCGTCAGAAGCCCATCTCCGGTTAAAAGCGCTATGCCTTCTCCGAATTTTTTATGGCAGGTTTTTTTGCCGCGCCTGCAATCATCATCATCCATGCACGGCATATCATCGTGAACAAGGGTATAGGAATGCACTAATTCTATGCCGCACGCGACAGGCATTACTGAATCGTCTTTGCCTCCGCATGCATGGAATCCCGCAATGGTAAATATAGGCCTTATTCTCTTGCCTCCCGGAAATACCGAATATCTCATCGCCTTGTGGATAATTTGAGGCTTTGCATTTGAAGCTGGCAAATATCTGTCCAACGCTTTGTCTATCAACTTTCTTTTGATTGCCACATATTTATTTATATCCATATACTCATTTCCGCGTTAGTTCCGCGATTGCTTTTCAATTCCGCGTGGTTCCGCGGTTATTCTTTAAAAGGTTCTGTGGTAGTTTTCCCGTCTTTTTTAATGAGGACCTCTACCTTGCGCTTTGTTTCGTCCAGCCTTTTCCTGCAAGCCTGTATCAATTTTACGCCTTCTTCATATTTTTTTAATGATTCTTCTAAAGGCATGTCTCCGCTCTCAAGTTCGTCTACAATCTGCTCCAGTTTCTTCATCATCTCTTCAAATTTCAATTCTTTTGCCATGTAATCCCCCTTCTATAACTCAAAGTTGACACCTTGACATTGTCAGAATGTCAACTTTGATGATCGACTTTGCTTATAAAACTGCCTTTCGAAACCCTCGTTTCTATTAAATCTCCGTCTTTAATATCCCTGCTGTTTTTTATTATCTTTCTATCGGGAAGTTTAAAACTGATACTATAGCCCCTATCTAAAATTCCAATGGGACTAAGTATGCCCAATTTTTCAGAAAGCAGTTTAAAATTTTCTTCCTTTAATTCAATATAATGCCTGAACCTCAAGGCCACGCCAACTTCTATTTCATCCAGCCTCTGCTCATATTCCTTCACTATGCCAATCGGAAAACCTGTTATCTTTTTTTCTATCTCATCCAGCCTGTCAGCCAGTTCGCTCTTTTTCGCTATCACAATTTCCGCTGCCACAGAAGGCGTGGGCGCCCTCATGTCCGCTGCGAAATCGCTTATTGTCCAGTCTATCTCGTGCCCCACAGCGCTTATAACAGGTATCTTTGAATTATATATGGCCCTTGCAACTATCTCTTCGTTAAAAGCCCACAGGTCTTCTAAGCTTCCGCCTCCCCTGCCTACTATCATCACATCCACGTTACCGAGCCTATTGAATTCTTCTATCGCCGACGCTATCTCTTCTTTGGCCCCATCTCCCTGAACCTTTACCGGATTTATAATTACCTCCACGTTAGAAAATCTTTTATTTAAAACATGCAGGATATCCCTTATGGCGGCGCCGGTGATTGACGTGACTACCCCTATCTTTTCCGGAAGAAGCGGTATCGGCTTTTTGTGAGCTTCGTCAAAAAGCCCTTCCTTGAAAAGTTTTTCTTTAAGCTGTTCGAACGCGAGCTGCAGTTCTCCTGCGCCCTTCGGCTCCATCCTTGCAACATAAAGCTGATAAACGCCTCTTTGTTCATATATACTTATTTTCCCGCAGCATAAAACCTGCATGCCGTCTTTTATTTCAAACTTTATCTTTTCGTTGCTGCTTTTAAAAAAGACGCATTTCAATTCGCTCTTATCGTCTTTTAACGTAAAATAAAAATGGCCCGCAACTGCCTTGAAATTCGATATTTCTCCTTCAATCCATATGTTCCGGAACGAGTCCTCGAGCACAATTTTAATGCTCGAGGTCAGCTGGCTTACCGTATAAATATATCTTCCCTTATCTTCCATATTAACGATAACTTTCTATTTTTTCTTTCACCCTTTCTATGGAAAGGGTCTTGCCGCTTTCGTCATCTATGTTTACTATGGCTCCCTGCAATTCCACGTCTTTATCCGCTACTTCAAATTTTTTCGGCATACACGTTAAAAAATGCTCCACGATCGCGTCGTAGCGCCTGCCAATGACTGAATCCTGAGGCCCTGTCATCCCTAAATCGGTAATATATCCTGTGCCATGCGGAAATATTTTTTCATCCGCTGTCTGAACATGCGTGTGCGTACCAAACACAACGCTTACCCTGCCGTCCAAAAACCTGCCCATGGCTATCTTTTCGCTCGTAGCCTCAGCATGCATATCCACCAGAATTATCTTTGTCTCTCTATTAATTTTCCCGATCTCTCTTTCAGCCGCCGTGAAAGGGCAGTCAATCGGATTCATGAAAACCCTGCCCAGAAGGTTTATGACAGCTATCTTTGCCCCGTTCTCCATAGGAATAACTGTCATGCCTGAGCCAGGAGAAGTCTCGGGATAATTCGCCGGCCTTATGATGCGCTTGTCTTTCGAGAGCCTTTCGTACACCTCTTTTTTCTTCCAGACATGGTCTCCTGAAGTTATAACGTCTACCTCGTTCTGTAATAATTCATCCACGGTTTCAGGGGTAAGCCCTGAGCCTCCTGCAACATTCTCTGCATTAGCAATGACAAAATCAATGTCTCTTTCCCTGCGCAGCTTCGGTACTATCTTCTTAACAGCCTCTCTGCCAGGACTGCCAACTATATCGCCTATTAAAAGAATCTTCATTTATCCTTTCATTTTCCGCGTTGGTTCTGCGATAGTTTTTTACTTCCGCGTAGTTCCGCGATTACTTCGCGTACTCCACTGCTCTTGTTTCGCGTATCACCGTCACTCTTATCTGCCCGGGATATTCAAGGCCCTCTTCTATTTTCTTTGTTATCTCCCTGGCTAAACCCATTGCCTGAAGATCGCTTATCTTTTCAGGATGAACAACTACCCGTATCTCTCTCCCGGCCTGTATCGCGAACGCCTTTTCAACACCCTTGAATGAATCAGCAATAGTTTCCAATTTTTCAAGCCGCTTTATATAATTCTCCAGGGACTCGCGCCTCGCCCCGGGCCTTGTGGCGCTAACAGCATCAGCAGCCTGCAGAAGAACCGCGTAAATAGAACCCGGCGCTTCTTCCTCGTGATGAGACGCTATTGCATTTATAATATCCGGCGGCTCGCCGTATTTTTTGACCAGGTCCGCGCCTATCTTTGCGTGAGGGCCTTCCACTTCATGAGTAACAGCCTTTCCTATGTCATGCAGAAGCCCTATTCTTTTCGCAAGAGTTACATCCAGGTTAAGCTCTCCTGCCATGACGCCCATAATAATGCTTACCTCTTTCATGTGCTGAAGGGCATTCTGTCCATAGCTGGTCCTGTATTTCAGCCTGCCTATCAGCCTGACTATTTCAGGATGAACCTTCTGAAGCCCTAATTCAAAAATCGTGCGTTCTCCTTCTTCCCTGATAGTAGTTTCCATTTCCTGCTTTACTTTATTAACAACTTCTTCAATGCGGCCGGGATGAATACGCCCGTCCTGCAGAAGCCTTTCTAAACTTATCCTTGCTATCTCGCGCTTCACAATATCGAAACTGGACAGCACAACAGCTTCAGGGGTATCATCTACGATCACATCCACTCCCGTAGCTATCTCAAGCGCACGGATGTTACGGCCTTCCCTGCCTATAATCCTTCCTTTCATCTCGTCGTTCGGCAGGTTCACAACAGATACAGTCGTATTAGTAACGTGCTCCGCGGCGCACTTCTGCATACTGAGCGAAAGAATTTCTTTGGCCTTTTTATCCGCAGACTCCCTGGCCTTATCCTCTATATCCTTAAAAAGCAATTGCGCTTCTCTCTGCGCATCTGTTTCCACCCTCTGTAAAAACAGCTTCTTTGCCTCTTCAACGTTCAGGCCGGATATCCTTTGCAGCTTTACTTTTTCTTCTTCAATAAGCCTCGAAAGCTCGTTATGCCTTGATTCAAGGGACCTTTCCTTGTCTACCAGAAACCCTTCTCTTCTTGCTATATCCTTTTCTTTTCTGTCAAGGATATCTACTTTCCTGTCTATATTCTCTTCTTTCTGCGCCAGTCTCTTTTCAAGATTTGACAGCTCCTGGCGCCTTTCTTTCGTAGTCTGTTCAAAATCCGACTGTATTTTGAATTTCAGGTCTTTTACTTCCAGTTCTATCTCTTTTTTCTTGTTCTCAAATTCCTTTTTGGAATTCTCGAAGTTTTTCTTTGTCCTATCCTCCATTTCTTTAAGATGCCTTTCCCCGAAAAACTTCCGTATGAAATATCCTGCGAAAAATATCAGGATAAAAACCAGAACTTCTATCGCATAGATTATTATTCTAACGTTTGCCGCCATGTTCAGCACCTCCCCGCTATTTTATGTAAAAGCAGCTTTTACTGACTTACGCATAAACAATAAAAATAATGAAATTCTGTCATAATGACTGTCATTGCGAGGAGGAGCGTTTTTCAGCGACGACGAAGCAATCTGTTTTTGAGATTGCTTCGCTTCGCTCGCAATGACAAATTATTCCATTACTTTTGCGTTTCTCAGTAGTCGGTTATGACAGTGGTGAGAGGGATATCTCTTTTTGTGGCCGGCACCTTATCCAGCAGTTGAAATCTGAAGCCAAGGCCTATCTTTGACCTGCCTTTAGGAAAACGCCTCAGGAAATTATCGTAATAGCCCTTTCCGCGCCCAATGCGGTTGTGATTTTTGTCAAAGGCGACTCCGGGCACCACTACAAGGTCTATATCTTTCAACGCCGCAGGTTTTTTATTCAAGGGCCCCCTTGGTTCATAAATGCCATAAGGCCCTTTTCCCAGTTTCCTGATATCCTCGAGATATACAGGTTTTATATTTTTATCCCTCACCAATGTAACCGGTAAAACTACTTTCTTGCCCATTACCAGGGCTTTTTTTATTATGGGCCCGGTTTCCACCTCGCCGGTCCCTTTAGAAACGTAAAGCATCACGCATTTAGAATTTAAAAAATCTTCACGAAGAAATAATCTTTTGTGTATAATTCTACTTCTTTGTCTCCTTTCCGAACTTTTTTGATATCTCATTCTTATTTTCATTTTTTTTCTGACAATTTCTTTCGCTTCCATCTCCTACCACCATGTAGCTGTAGAGCCTTGCGCTGCCCTTACATCACGTAGCTGCAGAGCTTGCTCTGCATAAAAGGCAAAGTAAACCCTTCGACTTTGCTCAGTGCAGGCTTTGCTTTGCGGCTACTTTTTACCTTTCTTCTTCAAATAATCGTCTATTGCTGACTTAAGGGCTTCTTCCGCAAGCACTGAACAATGCATCTTTATCTTTGGAAGCCCGCCAAGCGCTTCTGCGACCGCGCTGTTGGAAACCTTCAATGCCTCTTCTATGGTCTTGCCCTTGACAAGTTCTGTGACCATGGAGCTTGTGGCGATCGCGGCACCACAATTATGAACTGCAAACCCTTTTACAAGATATGAATTTGGCTTAGAGGCAACCTGAAAATTATACACTTCTCCTATATACTTTTTATTTCTTATACTTTTAATGGGGACTAGAAAATACCCCTTGCCATTTTTAACAAAGTTATGGTATTTTTCCAGTTTATATGATATTAAATATTGTTCTGAATTCTTAAGAATTCTTCCATCAATTTTACAATTTGTTTTAAATATTTTCCGTATAGAAGCAAAAATACCTCCTCTGGCAAGTATCTCTTGCACCTGTATAGCGAGATTTCTCGAAGTAGTTATTATCCTATAGGTTTCTGTATCTTTTGGCCGCCTCCTGTATTTATTGCCGTCGCCTATGTGATAGGTCTCTATCATTTCCCATTGTTTATCAAAAGGTAATGATAATATTCTTTCTGATATTGTTTTGTTTCTAGCCCCGCAGCCGCATAGTTCACTGACAAGACTTGCTAATTTCCTGGAACAAACATATACCTCTGATACATTACCTCTTATCCTTTCTTTTGCCTGTTTACCTGTTAATTTATAAATCAATGAACCAACTTCATAAATGGTATCTTTTTCATTTTTATTAAACGCAAAAGCAACTACGCCATTATTTGCAACTACGTAACCCTCTGATAAATAATATCCTAAAAGTCTCATTAACTCTTTTGTAAAAAACTTGTCATCTTTGACGGTCTTATTGACTACAAAAATAAGGTAATCTCCTATCTCCAGATCTATTGCCTTGACATAATCAGGCTTTGTTGATAAAAGGATTTTTCTATTCACGTGTAACCAATCGCATTTTGAACTAGAAATCCGATTCCCCTTAATCCACTGTCTTTTGACACACAATACTGGATGTTCAGTTGTAACTGAAAAAGAATTAAAAGGGGATACAAATGGTAATATATTCAAAATCCTGCCATTGTATTTCCTCACATATGTCTCCAAAACATGCGTTGATTCTCCATTACTGTTCAATACCTTGACGCCTTTCTGTATCTTGTTCACCTTTCCCCATCCAGTATAGTTTAGTACTACATCTTCTTGCGGCGGTAAACATCCAAACGTCTTAAACTTTGCATCTTTAATTATATCATCCTCGACTTTTATATAAAGCTTCATAATATCGCCGCATATGGAATTCCCAACATTGCCGATGCCGTCCGCATCCGGAATCTCGCCGACATTTCTGGGGTTTTTAAAATGTTCCATCACTTTTTCGCTGTATGCCGTATTAAAACTTTCCATAACCACTCCCTTTTAAATCGCTGAACTACGCGATTATTTTATCCAAGAATAATCTCTCTCGGCCTAGTTACCTTAGAATGATCCTTAGCCGGTTTTATTTTTTTCAAATCGTCCAGCTTATTCAAATCCTTCAGCCTATTGTAAATCAATATCCAACCACAATCCTTATCTTTATCCACCTCACATTTGCCTTTATTAGAACCTCCGCACGGCCCGTTCAAAAGGCCTTTCGCGCATCTTGTCACAGGGCATATGCCTCCCGTGATATTCAGCATGCATTCTCCGCACATGGCGCATCTTTCAAAAAATCCATGGCCTGTCGCGTCCAGTATAGACCCGAACATGGTATCGCAGCCTATATAGACGGGCCTTTTGTTTCTGTCATTTTCAAGCACTGATTGTGCGCCTAAACCGCACGAAAGGACCAGAAAAACTTCCGCGTCATCCACTGCTTTTTTATTTTTCGCGAATTGAAGCTTTATCTGGCTCGCTACGCAAGGGGAATCAGGTATTGCCCACCCTGTTACAATTTTCCCGTTTGCCTCAAGCTCGGCCTTCATCTCCATGACTTCTTTTTCTCCGCCTGTCTTGCATGTAGCTGCGCAATCCCCGCATCCTATGATAAAAATCCTGGAAGAAGCGCCGAGAAATTTCAATATCTCCTCTATGGGTTTCTTTTTTGTGACTATCATTTTACAAAAGCTCCTTTATGTCTTTTTCAAACACCTCTTTTTCATTATACCCTATGTATTTTTTCCTGATAGTGCCGTCTTTATCCACAATGAACGTGGTGGGAATAGCCGCTATGCCGTCGTATAGATCGCTCACTTCTTCATTGCCCAATAGCACGATGTAATTTATTTTATTTTTCACGGCAAACGTCGGCACTACACTTTCCCCGTTCCTGTCCAGGGCAATGCCTATTATCTCCAGCCCCAGGGACTTATACTGATCGTAAAGGCCGATAAAATGCGGTATCTCCTGCCTGCACGGCGGGCACCAGGTAGCCCAAAAATCAATAATCACAACCTTGCCTTTAAAATCAGAAAGTTTTTTTTCTATGCCGTTAATATCTTTAAGCGAAAATTCAGGCGCTTTTTTTTCAGAACCAATCTTCCTGGATGCGGCCGGCTGTTTAGTCAAAATAAATGCGGCGATAATTAAAATCAGGCATCCCAAAATAATAAACGCTATTTTTTTCATTTTCTCTCCTATCTTGCCAATAAACCCGCGATTCTTGAAAACTGTCCCAAAAATAATGCCGCTCCCATCAATACCAAAAATATCCCTGAAATCATAGGAACAAAACGCATGAAATTCTTTAACTTCGCGAAAAGGAATAAAAACTGGTTTATAGCGAGTCCTGATATCAAAAACGGCACGCCAAGCCCTATAGAATAGAATAATAAAAGTATTGCCGCGGCCGGCAGGCTCTTAAGCGCAGATGCATAAATAAGAATGCTTGAAAGTATGGGCCCCACGCAGGGCGTCCATCCAAACGCGAATGCCATGCCGACCAATAAAGAACCCAGGTAACCTGGATTTTTCTTCTTTAAAGAAACTCCTGTTTCCCTGTTTAAAAACCTTATTTTAAAAACCCCCATTATGTTGAGGCCGAATAAAATTATTAATATCCCTCCTGCCCTTTCAAGCCATGACTTTTTTATCCCGAAAAAACTTCCCAGATATGACAACGTTATGCCCAAAAGGACAAATACGATCGAAAATCCTAAAATAAAAAACAAAGAATTTATTATAGTAAGCCTTGTTATGTCAGAGGCCTTTCCGGATAATTTTATATCCTCAAAAGACCTGCCTGTAATGTAAGTAATGTAAGACGGGAAAAGCGGCAATATACAGGGAGAAAGGAATGAGAGGACGCCTGCAGAAAAAGCTACAAGAATAGAGACTCCGCTTCCAGAAACCATACATCCTCCGTCAGGTTACCTGGCCGAAGCCCTTATTCTTATAACGTCCAGCTCCTGTCTTATGTCAGCGAGCTGCGCGATTATATCTGCCTGGTTCTTTAAAACCGTGTCTATCTTCTCTGAGAGCTGCTTTACTTCATTTTTTGAATCCTGGCTATCCTCTTTGCCGAATGTATTAAACGCGAACACGCTCAGAGACACAATAATCGCTGCGAGCAGCGATAAAATCCAGACTTTTCTCATAATTAATTACCTCTTTTCCAATACGTATTATAGCAAACTTGCCCTCTGCAGTCAACCCCAAGTTTTAAATTTTAGCTTGTTCAGAGAAGCAGTATTTAATACGTCTTTTTTCTCAAGCCACCCGCGCCTTGCCACTGCCACCCCGAATTTCATCATGCTCAAATGCTCCGCGACATGAGAATCCGTATTTATGACAATCTTTACACCCGCTTCCTTTGCCATCCTGGAATTTACATCGTTCAGGTCCAGCCTCTGAGGAAAACTATTTATCTCAAGCGCTGTATTGGTATCCTTTGCCGCTTTAAAAACCTCTCCAAAATCAATGTCATACGCATCCCTTGACCCCCACAATCTGCCTGTAGGATGGGCTATCACGCTCACGTATTTATTCCGGCACGCCTTTATGATGCGTTTTGTAATAGCTTCTCTGGACTGTTTAAAACCCGCGTGTATAGCGCCTATCACGATATCCATTTCCCGAAGCACCTCGTCCGGATAATCTAAGTTCCCGTCTGAATCAATATCAACCTCTGAACCGAAAAGAATTTTTATGTCCTTATATTTCTTGCTTAATCTTTCCGTCTCTTTTCTTTTGAGGCCTAATTCATGGGTATTTAATCCGCCTGCTATCTTCAGGCCCTGCGAATGGTCTGTAATGCTTATATATTCATAGCCCAGGCTTATCGCCTTTACGACAATTTCCTCTATTGAACTCCCTCCGTCAGACCAGGTTGAATGTACGTGAAGATCGCCTTTTATATCTTTAATTTCTACCAAATCCGGCAGTTCATTATCAAGGCCGGCCTCGATCTCGCCTCTATCCTCTCTTAATTCAGGCTCTATATATGAAATGCCGAGCGCCTTATACATATCTTCCTCGGTCTTTCCGGCTATTCTTTTTTCTCCCTTAAATAGCCCATATTCATTTAACTTCAGGCCATTTTTTATTGCGAGCTGGCGGAGCTTTATATTGTGTTCTTTGGAGCCCGTAAAATACATCAAACTAGCTCCGTAAGACAGCTCATCCGCCACCCTCACGTCCACCTGAATATTATCTTTCGTCAGGATAGAAGATTTAGCTGGGCCTTTTGCAATAATGTTTTTTACATCGCTCAACGCTGTAAACGCGTCCATAATTTTTTGGGGCTTCTCTGAAGAAATCAGGATATCTATATCCCTGATTGTCTCCTTCATCCTTCTCAGGCTTCCTGCCGGGCTTATGCGGCCGGCTTCTTTTAATTTTCTGAGTTCGCTTATAAAACCTTCAGCCGCATCCGCTGCTATTTTTAAATCAAGCCTTTCCCTGCCTTTTTTAAAAAGCCCTATGCCGGCCAGTATATTCTCCTCTGTCTTCTCGCCCATGCCTTCGAGCCCCCTTATCTTTCCCGCGGCCGCCATCCTTTCAAGCATAACCACATCCTGTATGCCCAGCTTTTCATACAATAATTTAGCTGTCTTGGGCCCTATGCCCGGCACATTCAGCATCTCTATCAGGCCTTCAGGTATATCTTTTTTTAACTCCTCCAGATATTTGAGCTTCCCAGTAGAAACAATTTCTCTTATCTTCTCTCCCAGATCCTTCCCTATGCCGTCCACTTCTTTCAGCTTGTCTTCCTTTATTAAGGCCTCTACGTCGTCCGGAAGCGACTCTATGTTCTGGCCCGCCCTCTCGTACGCCCTGATCCTGAAACGATTCTCTCCTTTAATCTCCAGGATGTCCGCGATCTCCCTAAAAATCTCAGCGATAAGCTTATTCTTCATGATATGAGCCCGCCACAGAAACAATGGCGGGTAAGTTCGGACAATAACTTACGTCGTCCTTTCGGACTCCGTAAGTTATGTCCTCATTTATTTTATCATAGATTTTTTTGGATATAAAGGTTATAATATTGTCCACAAGGAGAAATTTAACGCCATTCTGGCGGACTTTGAATTATCGCGCCCTTTCGGGCGCTACTCCATCACGTAAGGAGTAGCAGCCGAAAGGCTGCGAAAAGGAATTTCCTACTATATTAAATTATGCTGTTAAAATTCCTACGCAAACGCAAAAATATGAAGCGCATTATGTGGGCGCTGGCAATACTGATAATACCTGCCTTCGTCATATGGGGCGCAGGCACGTCTGCCAAAAATAAAGGCGATAAACCTGACTACGCGGGAAAACTTTTCAATAAAAAGATTTCCTATGACGACTATTACAAAATGCGGAACGTGGCCAGGGACTACGCCATAAAATCTTTCGGCAATAACGTCCCTGAAGAATTCATAAACCAGATGGCCTGGAGCCGCATAATACTGATTGAAGAGGCGAATAGAGAAAAACTGGCCGTAACTGACCGGGAAGTCGTAGAAAAAATAGCTTCGTTCCCTGCGTTCCAGAGAAACGGTTCTTTTGACAAAAAGCTTTACAAATCAATGCTGCAGGACACAGCCAGGTCATTTGAGGAAAAGTTGAGAGATGATCTTTTGATATCAGGACTGAAAGACAAAATCACGTCCGGCATTATGGTGAGCGAAGAAGATGTTAAAAATGAATATAAGAAAAAGTTTGAAAAAATAAAATCATCTTACGCGCTTATCCCTTTCAGCGGCTCTGAAAAAGATGTCCAATATATCGATTCCGCGCTTTTAGATTTTTATGAAAAAAATAAAGCCGCTTTTAAAAAAGGGGAGGAGGTCAATATAAAATACTTGGAAATCCCGCTTTCCAACACAAGCGCGGAAGAGCTTGCTTATAAAGTTTTAGACCAGGCGAACTTAAAAAAGAATCTGGAAGAACCCGCAAAGGCTAATTCGCTGGAAATAAAAGAAACTGGTTTTTTCTCGGCTAACGAAGAAATACCGGGCATAGGGTGGTCTTACGAGTTTATAAAAGCGAGCTTTGAACTGGAAAAAAATCAGATAAATAACATGCTTGTAAAAACAGAAAAAGGGTTCTACGTCATACAATTGAAAGAAAAAAAAGATCCTTATATCCCCGATTACGCAAAAGTCAAAGACGACGTTAAAAAGGCTTTCATAAAAGAAGGGTCCGTTAAAATATCCGGGGAAAAAGCAGAAAAAATATACGCGGATACGAACAGCAGGCTTAAAGCCAATGAAAAACTTGAAGACGTCATGAAAGAACACGGCCTTCAGTTAAAACAAACTGAATTTATCGGCAGGGATGGTTACGTGCCTGAAATAGGGCCTGCCAGGGAATTTGTAGATACGGCGTTTTCCGTAATGATAGGCGGTATATCAAAACCTTTAAAAGTTCTTCAGGGCTGGGCCATAATAGCGCCCCTTGAAATTAAGCCAATAGAAGAAGTGAAATTCATCGAAGAAAAAGATAAATTCAAAGAAAATATTTTGGCGGGTAAAAAAGAAGAGGAGTTCAACAGATGGTTTCAGGATTTACAAAAAAGGGCCGGTTTTATCAGTTATATTGAAAAACAATAACCACTTTCGGCTGCGGATTATTTATCGTGGCTCAGCAGGTCTTTCAGTTCTTTCATGAATTGATTAATGTCTTTAAACTGCCTGTATACTGAGGCAAATCTCACGTAGGCAACCTCATCAAGCTTATACAAAAGCTCCATCAATAATTCTCCCACCTCTCTGGATGGAACCTCTTTTTCAAACTTACTCTGAAGCGTATATTCAATCTTATCGGCCAGCGCCTCAAGCTGTTCTGTGCTTATGGGCCTTTTTTCGCATGCCTTGGTAGCTCCAATTAATATTTTTTTTCTGTCAAACGGTTCGCGGCGCCCGTCTTTTTTTATAACCATCAAGGTTGTTTCTTCTATGTTCTCATACGTTGTAAAGCGCCGCTGACAATTAAGGCATTCTCTCCGCCTTCTTATTGAACGGCCTTCTTCGCTGGCCCTGGAATCAATAACCTTGTCTTCGTCGTGTCCGCAGAATGGGCATTTCATAAATGCTCCTTTTTTAGATTTTATTTAATTCAGTATAAAGCGGGAATTTTTTTATTAACCTTGCCGTGTCTTTCGCGCATTTTTCTAACTTGCCTTCGTCCTGCCTGTATTTAATCGCGCTATCGATTATCTCCGCTATCTTTTCCATGTCCTTTTCTTTCATGCCCCTCGTGGTAACAGCGGGCGTGCCAAGCCTTATGCCGCTTGTCAGGAATGAAGAATTTTTATCAAAAGGTATGAGATTTTTATTAACCGTTATATGAATCTTGTCCAGGATCTCGCTCGCGGCCTTCCCCGTGATATTTTTTGAAGTCAGGTCCACCAGAAATAAATGGTTATCTGTCCCTCCTGAAACTATCCTGTAGCCTGATCTATCCAACGCCCTCGCCATCGATTTAGCATTTTTTATAATCTGCCTCTGATATTTTTTAAATTCTTCGGTCTCTGCCTCTTTAAGCGCTACTGCTTTAGCGGCTATTATGTGCATCAGAGGCCCTCCCTGCTCCCCGGGAAAAACCTCCATATCTATTTTTTTAGCAAATTCCTGCTTGCAGAGTATCATGCCGCCGCGCGGCCCTCTCAATGTCTTGTGAGTAGTAGTGCTGACCACGTGAGCGTGTTCAACCGGATTAGGGTGCAGGCCTGCCGCCACAAGTCCGGCTATGTGAGCCATGTCTACGAAAAGATACGCCCCGACTTCATCCGCTATCTTTCTGAATCTTTTGAAATCTATCACGCGCGAATAACTAGACGCGCCGGCGAGTATCATTCTTGGTTTATGCTTTTTTGACAGGGCCTCTATCTCATCATAATCCAGCATCTCCGTATCCTTATTGAGGCCGTATGAAATCACATTAAAAAATTTTCCTGAAAAATTATGCTTGAGCCCATGAGTGAGATGCCCTCCCGAGGCAATGTCCATTGCCAGCACCGTATCGCCCGGTTGAAGCAAGGCAAAATATACAGCCATGTTCGCCTGGCTTCCGGAATGCGGCTGTACATTTACGTGCTCAGCGCCGAATATCTTCTTGGCCCTTTCTATAGCGAGGCTCTCAGCGCCATCCACGCATTCGCATCCGCCATACCATCTTTTTGAAGGATACCCTTCCGCGTATTTATTCGTCAACACGCTCCCTGCGGCTTCCAGAATAGCAATGCTGGTAAAATTCTCGCTGGCGATCAGCTCTATATTATTCTGCTGGCGCTCAAGTTCCCTGCGTATTACGTTGTAAATTTCAGGATCAACTTTTTTTAACGCGTTCATATTCCAAGCCCTCTATTTCTTTGATCTGGCGCACCCTCCTGGCATGCCTGGCGCCAAGATGCCTTGCGGCAAACCACGCCTCTAATATATTTTTTGCCTTTTTTAAAGTAACTACATTTGCCGCGAACACAAGAATGTTGCTATTATTATGCTCTCTGCTTGAACGGGCAATATCCGGCCTGTCGCATAACGCGGCCCTTACGCCCCTGACTTTATTCGCAACCATTGACATACCTATGCCTGTTTTACAGATAAGCACCCCTCTTGGATAAACCTTGGCTGCAACCAGTTTTGCCACCTCGTAACCTATTACAGGATAATCGCAGCTTGCTTCTGAAAAAGCGCCCATGTCTTTCACCGCGTGGCCCTTTGATTTCAGAAATCTTACAAGCGATTCTTTTAATTTAAATCCGCCGTGGTCCGCTCCAATCACTATCCTCATCCTTCGACTCCTTTCAGTCGCTTGGTTCGACGTTACTCACCATAGCTTCGAACCATACTGAGCAAAGTCGAAGCACAGGATGACCCTGAGCCCCTCGACTTCGCTCGGGATGACTCAGATAGTGGTGAGCCTGTCGAACCACCTGTCGAACGGGTCATCTATTTTTCTCCTCTTTAAATATCTCTAGAAATATGTTTTCAACCTCTTGTTTTATGACACCCAGGACATTCTTGTATTCTTCGACAGATTTTCCTATCGGGTCAAGTATATCCGCGCCTTCTTTAAGAAGCCTCACTTTATCTTTAATTTCAGGCATCATGTTTATGATAACATCTTTATGGAATTTTTCCATCACAAATATAATGTCTGATCTTTTTAAAATATCCTTATTGATATTTTCCCCTCTATGGCCTGAGACGTCTATGCCTTCTTCTTTTAATACGGAAACAGTGTTAGGCGCCGCCCCTATGCCCGCAAATGTCGAAGTCCCGGCGGAATCAACCCGCACTTTATCGGAAATGCCTGATTCTTTTATTAATTTTTCCATCAATGCCTTTGCCATCACGCTCCTGCAGCTATTCCCGGTGCAAACAAAAAGAAAGGTATAGTCTGTCAAAGCATCCTTCGCGGGCAGGGCCCCTTCTCTCAATATCTTGAAAGGCTTCTCTGTCACGTCCATGACAGTAGATTCTATGCCTATTTTCGTCCTCCCGCCGTCCAGTATTATATCCACATGGCCGTCCATCTCTGCCAGGGCCTCTTCGGCGGAAACAGGCGCTTTATTGCCTGACATGTTAGCGCTCGGCGCAGCAACAGGCACGCCCGCCTTTTTTATCAATAAAAACGCTATCTTATTATCAGGCATGCGGAGTCCGATTTTCTCTTTGTTATTATTGAATGCCACCAGTGTAAGCGGCCCGGGCCAAAATCTTTTAGCAACCCTTTTCGCGTCATTTGAAAGCGCAATGCCTAATTGCTTTAATGAATCAAAATCCGCTATGTGGACGCTGAATGGTTTATCCTTAGGCCTTTTCTTTATTTCGTGGAGTTTAGTCATAGTATCATGGTTTAGCATATTGACAGCTATCCCGTATACGGTCTCAGTAGGAAACACCACCAGCCCCCCATTTCTCAAAACCGTGGCTGCCTCATCGAGAAAAGCCTCTTCTGGAAAATCAGGATTCAGTTTTATAACCTTGGTTTTCATTATTAACTTCTCGACTCGGCCTTCGGCCTCGCTCGAAGAATATTGTTCGAGTCGAGAACTCATATCACCTAAATGTTTTTAATATTCTTATTGCAAATATAGCTGCGTTTTTAGCGCCTGCCTTGCCTATTGCCATGCACGCGACAGGCACTCCCCCTGGCATCTGGACTGTAGATAAAAGCGAATCCATCCCCTTTAATGACTTAGTTTCTATCGGCACGCCTATAACCGGCAGGACAGTGTGAGAACTCACAACTCCTGCCAGGGCCGCGGCCATCCCTGCCCCGCATATTAAAATCTTTACGCCTCTTTTTTCCGCGCCTTTCGCGTATTTACGCACTTCGTCCGGATTCCTGTGCGCTGAAAGCATGTTTATCTCATAAGGAATTTTATTTTCTTTCAATATCTTTTCCGTCTCAGCCATTGTTTCGGCATCGGAAGCGCTTCCCATCAATATCCCTACCAAAATTTTCTTTCCTTTAATCATACTGCCTCCCCAATAAGTTGACACTCTGACAATGTCAGAGTGTCAACTTACCCTTTTGATTGCCATGTCGCCAATATCTTTTCTATACTGCATGCCTTCGAATTTTATTTTTTCAACAGCCTTATACGCATTGACCTTTGCTGATTTTATATCCTTGCCAAGGCTCGTCACCCCAAGCACCCTGCCGCCGTCCGTAAAAATCTTTCCGTTCTCATCCTTTGTGCCGGCGTGAAATACAATTATGTCTTTTATCTCTCCGGCTTCTTTAAGCCCTATGACTTCTTTATTCTTTTCATATTTATCAGGATATCCTCTCGAAGCGCAGACTACAGAAAGACATGCCTCTTTTTTCCATTTAATATCAATTTTATCAAGAGTCCCTTTTATGCAGGCTAACATTATATCCGCTAAATCTGAATCCAGGCGCGGCAATATCGCCTGAGTTTCAGGGTCGCCGAACCTTACATTAAATTCCAGAACCATCGGCCTGTTTTTAGTCATCATCAAACCCGCGTATAAGACACCTTTATATACCCTGCCTTCTTCCCTGAACCCGTCTATTAAAGGCCTGAAAACATTTTTCATGACGTCATCCATGACGCTTTTAGAAACAACCGGCGCGGGAGAATAAGCCCCCATGCCGCCTGTATTCGGGCCAATATCATTGTCAAAAATTCTTTTATGGTCCTGAGCGGATTCCATAGGCACTATTGTTTTCCCGTCCGTAAAAACGAGCACGGACGCCTCTTCGCCTTCCAGGCAGTCTTCCAGAATAAGCGTATCTCCGCTCTTGCCAAAGGCCTTCTCAACCATGATGGAATCTATTGCCCGCTCTCCTTCTTTAATTGTCTTTGGTATTATCACGCCTTTGCCTGCCGCAAGGCCGTCCGCTTTTATCACGATAGGTATGCCTTTTTCATTTAAATATTTTTTTGCATCGTCCGGGTTATCAAAAACCTTAAATCCCGCTGTGGCGAGCTTGAATTTTTTCATTAAGTTTTTAGAAAAAACTTTGCTTCCTTCCAGCATCGCGCCGTCTTTAGAAGGGCCAAACGCCTTCAAGCCGTTTTGATTGAAAACATCCGCGATGCCTTTTACTAAAGGCCCTTCCGGCCCGACTACGGTTAAATCTATTTTATTATCTTTTGCGAAATCTAAAAGTTTAGGTATGTCGCCCGCCTTTATATCAACCAATTCCGCGATCTTTTTTATGCCGCCGTTCCCCGGAGCGCAGAAAATCTTCTCCACTTTTTTACTCTGGGCTAATTTCCATATTATAGCGTGCTCCCTTCCTCCGGAGCCAATTACTAAGATTTTCATAATCACCTTGACAACATAGGGGACGGTCAGTGACCGTCCCCTGCACTACATTTATATTATAACCTCCCCGTTGCCTTTTATGATCTCCCCGATAGTCCATGATTTCAATTTAAATCTCTTGATTACATCATGCGCCTTTTTGACATCAGCCTTACCCACCACTATCACCATGCCTATCCCCATGTTAAACGTCCGATACATCTCACTGCCGCTTATCTTTGCCCTTTTCTGGATGACCTTGAATATCTCAGGGGGCGCCCAGAGCTCTTTGTATATTAAAATAGACTTATCGCGAGGCACGACTCTCGGGATATTATCGTAAAAACCTCCGCCTGTGATATGCGCTGCGGATTTCACCTTTACCTTCTCCATTAATTTTAAGATCATCTTCACGTAAATGGTTGTGGGGGTCAAAAGGATTTTCCCGAATTTGCCTTTTAATTCGCTCTTGGTAAATAACTGCCTTATCAGGCTGAAACCGTTTGAATGAGGCCCGCTCGAACCTATTCCTATTACTACGTCGCCGGCATTTACGGATTTTCCGTCTATTATCCTGTCCTTTTCAACTATGCCGACGCAAAATCCTGCCAGGTCATATTCCCCGCCTTTATACATGCCTGGCATCTCTGCGGTCTCTCCTCCGACAAGAGCGCACCCTGCCTGCTTGCAGCCTGTTACAATGCCTTTAATTATATCAATCGCTTTTTTGTTATTCAGCCTGCCTGTCGCAAAATAATCCAGGAACAAAAGCGGTTCCGCGCCTGTAACAACCACATCATTTACAGACATTGCCACAAGGTCTATGCCTATTGTATCGTGCTTATTCACAGCATCGGCTACTTTTAATTTCGTGCCCACTCCATCAGTGGAGGATACAAGTATGGGCTCTTTGTATTTTTTCGGGATGCTCGTAAGAGCGCTGAAACCGCCTATATCACAGATCACTTCCTTGCGCCTCGTAAAGCCTGCCATGCGTCCGATGTCTTTTACAAGATCATTCGCCCTGTCTATGTGGACACCTGATTTTTTATAATCAATCATAACTTCTCCTTTACATAATCCACACCATTTTTAAAAATCGCTAACCCATCTCCGAATTCTTTTAAGCCTTCGCGTGTCCATCTGGGATGCTGCGTCCCGAGGGTATATCTCTCAGGGTGGGGCATCATGCCCATGACTCTCCCTGTAACATCGCATATGCCGGCAATATCATCTATAGAACCATTCGGGTTATCAATATACTTAAATACAATCTGCCCGGTTTTTCTTAACTGATTTAAAATACTATTATCTCTTGGTATAAATTTTCCTTCTCCATGCGCGATCGGAAGCTCTATTGTTTCTTTCAAACCTTTTGTCCAAACGCATGTCTCCTGAGGCTCTAATTCAACCCATTTATCAATAAAGCTTCCAGAATCGTTAAAACTAAGAGTGGCTTCCACAGCGCCGCTATTCAAACCCGGCAGAATCCCGGCTTTCACAAGCACCTGAAAACCATTACATATCCCTATGACAAGCTTCCCGCTGTTTATAAAACCTTTGATATCTTCGTTAAGTTTATATTTAATTTCATTTGCCAAAATCTTACCTGACGCAATATCGTCTCCATACGTAAATCCTCCAGGTATGGCGAGTATCTGGTAATCTTTTAAAAATTTCTCGTTCCTGGCCAGCTCATTTATATGCACAAGCTCGGGTTCTCCGCCTGCCATCTTAAACGCAGACGCGGTTTCTTTATCGCAATTTGTCCCTGCGGTCCTTAAAATTATAACCCTTGGTTTTTTCACCCAGCCCTTCCTTCCTGCTACATATCCCGCCCTTTCTACTTTAAGATATTATTTTCCAGCAGAAAAGGCGGGGTTCATATATTACCAGCGGAGCGGCTTCTGCCATGCCTCTTTTAACTTATCTATTCCAACGTCAATTATTTTCTTCCCTCCGGCTCCATAGACCCTGAGGGCTTTTTTGCCTGAGACCTCTCCTATCAATCCGATCGATATGCCTTTCATTAAATCTTCGAAAACTTTCTTATCTGTTTTTCTAATTTCAGCTATAAACCTAGTATTGGACTCTGAAAATAAAACGACCCTGTCTTTTTTAATTTCGCAAGGCGCATCTCTGAGTTCCGCGTCCACTCCAAGCCCTCCGCTAAACGCCATCTCAGCCAATGCCGCAGCCATGCCGCCCTCTGATAAGTCATGGCAGGCCCTTAACAGGCCGAGTTTAGACGTCTCGCTCAGCCTGTTAAAAATTTTCAGGCCTTCTTTAGCATCTACGGCCGGCGCGTTATTTCCCACGCAATTATTTATAAGATTATAATGCGATCCTCCCATTTCATTTTTTGTTTCGCCTATAATGTATATGAGATCCCCTTTTTCTTTCAAGTCCATGGTAACTGCCTTTGTTACATCATTCATCACTGATATCGCGGAAATTAAAAGCGTGCCGGGTATCGCTATGGATTCTCCGTGCACCGAATATTCGTTATTCAGGCTGTCTTTACCGGAAATAAACGGAACTCCGTACGCCTTCGCGATATCATAACAGCCGAAACTTGCCCTTACTAAAGAGCCCATCCTGTCAGGCTTGTCGGTATTACCCCAGCAAAAATTATCCAGAAGCGCGGTTTTCTTCAAAGACCCGCCCACCGCTATTACCTGGCGCAGCGCCTCATCTATGCAGGAACCTGCCATCCGGTATGGGTCTATAAAACCAAACCTGGGATTTATGCCGTTTGAAATTATAATGCCTTTTTTGGAATCAAACTTCGGCCTTATTATGCTCGCGTCTCCGGGCCCGTCGTTTTTTATGCCCACCAGAGGCTTCAAAACGCTTTGGCCCTGGACCTCATGGTCATACTGCCTTATAATCCATTCTTTACTGCAAACGTTCCAGCTTGAAAGAATCCTCAATAAATCCCTGGTAAAATTTTCTTTGCCTTTATTTTCGCTTTCTTTGTAGCCAGGCCTGGACCATACCGCCTTTCTCTTAAACCTTGGGATCCCATTATGCAAAAATTCCATGTCCAGATCGCACACCACGTTTCCGTTATATCTTAATTTGAGCCTCTTATTTGAAGTAAAGCATCCTATTACAACAGCTTCGACATCTTCTTTTTTAAAAATGCTCATTAATTCTTTCAGGGTTTCTCTTGGGACCGAAAGAACCATCCTTTCCTGAGCCTCTGATATCCAGATCTCGGTATAACTCAGCCCGCGGTATTTAAGAAGGGCTTTTTCCAGATCAACCTCCGCGCCAAGATAGCGCCCCATTTCCCCTACAGCGCTTGAAAAACCTCCTGCGCCGCAGTCAGTTATAGCCGTATATAGGTTTTTATCGCGCGCCTTTAAAAGAGTATCTGTAAGTTTTTTTTCTGTAATCGGATTTCCTATCTGGACCGCTCCGCTTGACACAGTCCCGGATTCGTGGGTGAGCTCTCCTGAAGAAAACGTGGCACCGTGGATTCCGTCTCTCCCTGTCCTGCCACCAGCCGCAACAATCAAATCCCCGCATCGGCTGGCCTTGAATGATTTATCTTTAGGCATTATGCCGACTGTGCCGCAATACACCAGAGGATTTCCTATATAAAGCTCGTCAAAAAGCACTGCCCCGTTCGCGGTGGGTATACCCATGCGATTGCCATAATCTCTTACCCCCCTCACAACGCCTTTCATTATGCGTTTTGGATGCATCATGCCTTTGGGGACTTTTTTATGGGCTGTGTCAGGCGGGCCAAAACAAAATATATCCGTATTCATGATAGGCTTCGCGGCCAGCCCGACTCCAAGTATATCCCTTATGACCCCTCCTATGCCCGTGCCTGAGCCTCCGTAAGGCTCAAGCGCGGAAGGATGATTATGCGTCTCCACCTTAAAACAGACATTGTCGTCTTCGTCAAACCTGATAACACCGGCGTTATCCTTGAAAACCGACACGCACCACGGTTTTTTTAATTCATTTGTAACCTTCATTATCGTATTTTTAAGGAGGTTATCTATTATCTTTGTTTTTCCTTCTTCTTTATATTCTATAATTCCGCGGAATGTCTTGTGGCCGCAATGCTCTGACCATGTCTGGGCAATTGTCTCAAGCTCGCAATCAGTGGGATTTCTGCCTAATTTTTTAAAATATTTCTTTATCTCCTGCATTTCCTTCAGATTCAAAAATAGCTGGCCGTCTTTACTTATCTTCATCAGCCTCTTATCATCAGCGCCCAGCATGTCTATCGTTATCAACTTAAATTTATAGCTATTACTATGTTCTTTGCTCTTTGCGCCCCGCTCTTTTACTGCATGCTGTATCACTTTATTATAAAGCAGCTTTTCGCATATATTCTTAAAATCCCCTTCTGTTATCTTCCCTTCTATAAAATATTTTCTTTCTGTCCTGAGAGATTTTACTCCATAGATCCCCATGTCTCTTATTGCTTTTCTCGCGCTTTCTTCCACGGGATCCATGACGCCGGGATTATACGCAATTTCTACTACTCGTCGTTCGCTGTTCGCCCCTCGGCTTCGCTCGGGACTTCCTTTGGTCGCCGTTCGTCGTTCGTTACCTAATATATAACTTTCTGTAATAGGATCAGCCAGCAATTCTCCGGCTATCCTTTCAATATCAGGCCGGGCGATATCTCCGGAAATAATAAAGACCTGGCTAACGTTGACTTTCTTAACGCCCTTTATGCCCAGATCCTGGATATCTTTTTTGATCCCGTTTCCTAAAGGATCAAAAACACCTTTTCTATTTCTTATCTCTATCTTCCATTCCACGTTATATTCCTTGATATGATGGTACCGGAAACTACGTCTTTATTCTTTTGAGGACTTCCTGGTAGGCTTCCTCAATCCTTCCTAAATCCCGCCTGAAACGGTCCTTGTCCAGTTTCTCATTGGAAATCTTATCCCACAACCTGCACGTATCAGGAGAAATCTCGTCTCCCAGCAGTATCCTTCCTTTATGCCTTCCGAATTCCAGTTTAAAATCAACCAATTTCAGATTTACCTTGTTAAAGAAATCCTTCATGATCTGGTTCACGCTGAACGAATAATCTTTTATCCTTTTCATTTCCTGGGGAGTGGCAAGTTTAAGGATTTCTATGTGATAATCGTTTATCAACGGGTCGTGCAGACTGTCGTTTTTATAATGATATTCCAGGACAGGCGTTTTCAGGACAATGCCTTCTTCTATCCCAAGCATTTTCGAAAGCCCGCCTGCGGATATGTTTCTTATGGTCACCTCTACCATGACTATCTTCAATCTTTTAACAAGCATATCCCTGTCGCTTAATTTTTTCACAAAATGCGTAGGGATACCCTTTGATTCCAGAAGCTGGAAAATGGCGCAGGAGATTTCGTTATTTATAACTCCCTTGCCCTTTATGGTGCCCCTTTTCGTAGCGTCAAACGCAGTCGCGTCATCCTTGAACTCCTGTATCACTAAATCAGGATTATCTGTCTCGTATAAAATCTTTGCTTTTCCCTCGTATATCTTCTTGCCCTTCTCCATAACCTTCCTTCCCTCTCTAAATATAAGGTGACACTCTGACATTGTCAGAGTGTCACCTTATTTAGATACCGGCTTTTTTGAAAATAGTATTTACGTGTTTTGTATAATACGCGACGTTAAAAAAATCATCTATTTCTTTGGATTTCACCAGCTTTATAAAATCGCCGTCGCCTTTTAATGCTTCTTTAAAATCAATGCCCTTTTCCCAGACTTTCATGGCGCATCTCTGGATGATATCATACGCCCTTCTGCGCTCAACCCCTCTTTTCTCAAGCTCCACCAGTATTCTCGCGGAAAATACCAGGCCTTTTGTCTTTGCAAGATTAGCTGTCATATTTTCCGGGTACACCAAAAGCCCTTTTACGATCTCTGCCATCTGATTCAGCATATAATCCAGCAATATGGCGCTGTCAGGTATGATTATACGCTCTGCCGAAGAATGGCTTATATCTCTCTCGTGCCATAACGCCACGTTTTCCATGGATACCATTGCATTCGCGCGCAGAACTCTCGCCAGGCCAGCGATCCTTTCGCACATGACAGGATTTCTCTTGTGCGGCATCGCGCTGGAACCTTTCTGGCCTTTTCCAAAAGGCTCCTCAACCTCCCTGACCTCTGTCTTCTGCAGATTTCTGAATTCTGTCGCTATCTTCTCAAGAGTAGCGCCCACGATAGCTATTTCTGACAAATATTCGGCATGTCTGTCTCTCTGCAAAATCTGAGTGGATACGTTAGCCGGCCTAAGCCCTAATTTTTTACAAACATAACTTTCAACATAAGGCTCGACATTTGAATACGTGCCTACAGGCCCGGAAATTTTGCCTATGGATATAATTTCCTTTGCCCTGTTGATTCTTTCAATGCCTCTATTTATCTCATCAAAAAATAACGCCAATTTTAAACCAAACGTCGTAGGTTCAGCGTGCATCCCATGGCTTCTCCCGGCCATAATAGTGTATTTGTATTTATTGGCTTTTTTTCTTAATTCTCCTTTTAGCGCCTTAAGGTCTTCCAGAATAATGTCAGCTGATTCCTTCATCATGACTGACAGGCCTGTATCCAGGACATCGCTCGAAGTAAGGCCCTGGTGCACAAACCTTGAAGAATCGCCTATATATTCCGCTATATTGTGGAGAAACGCTATTACATCGTGGCGGGTAGTTTTTTCTATTTTTTCAATTCGCTTTATGTTAAATCTTGCTTTGGATTTTATCTTTTTCAGCTCTTTTTGAGGAATTTTTCCTAAATTGGCTAGTGCTTCGCAGGCGAGAATTTCAATATCCAGCATCTTCTGGAATTTATTCTCATCAGACCATACAGCTGACATCCTGGGAAGCGAATATCTTGGTATCATAAGGAATATAATATACCATATATAGATTATATGCGTCAATAAAAAACACAGACTTGTGGTTTAGGCCTATTTCTTCTTGGAAGAGTACAAGATTAGCACTAGTATGAAAATAGCGATTAAAAGTAGCAGTAGAGTAATGCTTTGTATAAAATGAGCTGATAACCTGCCTGATTTTTCTTTTGTTATCACGGCGCCGTCTGTATCAGAAGCAGGCATGCCCTGTTTTAATCTGAGATTACCCAGCGTATCCATCCATATATAATATTCCCTGCCCTGGATATCGGATAGCACTACCTTACTCGGCCCGGCCGTGTCGCCTTTTAATATAAGGTCTTTCTTAAGGGTAAGAGAGCCTGACATAATTGAATCAATATCATTTCTCAGCAATTGGCTTGAGCTTATCATGTCAATGGATTTGGCGTTCAGCGCGTAAACAGAACTCGCAAGTTTTATGCGGGGCGTCATTTCTCCGTCGCTCGCAACCTCCATGCCAAGCCATAGGTTTTTATTAAAATCTATTTCGAGAGGTTTAACTGAACCCATGAGCACGCTAAACAAGCCATTTTTTACAGTAAGTATGTGCCCCTCTTCCCAGATAGGCTGGCCGAGTGTCTCTGCATCATAAAATCTGAACGTGACTAAAAAATTTCCGGTTAAGGGGTTATCGTCTTTATCTGTAAGTCTTCCCTGGTAGTTTATAACGCGCGGGATAGCGGCGTATGTAATAGCAGTCAAACATAAGATCCCGATTATAAGAAATAAAGCTATGCGGAATTTCCTCATTTAGTGCCTCCTTTTTTTTGAGTGGTGCCGAGGAGAAGAATCGAACTTCCCACGCCGGCCTTTTCAGGGCCGCGCTCTACCACTGAGCTACCTCGGCACTACTTCGCTCTATAATATTTTAAAATCTCTGGTATGAGCTTCGTAGGTGCTTTAAGTTCCTGCGAAGCCCGTCATTTATTCTTACGACTACACCCTAAGGGCGTAGCAGAACCTCGGCATTACAAGATTTATCTTATTTTAGCAAACCTTCTTATTATGTCAATACAATATTCAGCCTAAGTTGACACTCTGACAATGTCACAGTCAGACTGTGTCATAATGTAGCCGCCTGATTTATCAGGCACAAAATAGGTTGCCCAATAAATTGGGCAACTACAATATATTGTGTATTATAATTCAGCAGAGAGGATTACGACACAGTCTGAGTGTCAACTTATTATGGGTATGATATTATTTTGCCATCCTCTTTAAGTATCAGGACCTTTATGCCTTTAATGGACTTTGCCAGATTAAGGCCCTTTTCTTCTCCCATCACAAATATAGCCGTGGAAAGGCCGTCTGCCTGCTCCGCAGAATCCGCCGCTACTGTAACGCTTATTATACCCTGGCAGGGCTCTCCTGTAAGAGGGTTTATTATATGGGAATATCTTTTGCCTCCTATTTCAAAAAATCTTTCATAATTTCCGGAAGTGCTTATAGCCCTGTTAGTTAATTCAAAACTTCGGAGTAGTTTGCCTTTATTTCTGGGATCCTCGACTCCTATTTTCCAGGCTTTATTACCCGGGGCGCTCCCTAAAGCAAATATATTTCCGCCAAGATTCACAAGGCCATTTTTAATTCCCCTTGACACCAGGACATCTTTTGCCCTGTCAACCGCATAACCTTTGGCAATGCCGCCAAAATCTATTTTTGTCTTTTTATTCAAAAACTTTACAGACAACTTTTTAGGGTCAAGTTCTATATTTTTATACCCCACGCCTTCCAATGCGTTTTCTATTGTTTCTTTATCTGGTATTGATTTATGCCTGCGGACAAAACCCCATATCTCCATTAAAGGTGCCACTGTTATATCAAATGCCCCATCTGAAATCCTGCTATAATAAACAGACTTTTCTGTAAGCTTAAAAACCTCTTCGCTCGCCGCTACCTTCTCAAGGCCTGCCAGCCTATTTATATTTGACACCTCGCTATTTTTATTGAACTTACTGAAAACTTTTTCTATCCGCTCCATTTCTTTAAACGCAGCGCCTATCGCGGCAATAGATTTATCCTTGCTGTCTCCATAACAGGAAATCTCGCAAAAGGTGTCCATCAGGATCCTTGTTTCCTTTACCGACGGAACCTGGCCGCATCCTGTTAAAATAAGTATCAATAGATAAAAAATCCCGCATCTTTTCAATGCGAAAAGATACGGGCGTAATTTAAAAATCATATGATTTAAAATAAAAATACGGCCGCCGATACTACCGTAGACCAGTTACCATTAGAATCAATTATGGTAGATTGGGTTATGTTCATGGTCTTCACGATCTTATCCTTAACCTGATACACCATTTTTATTTCATCCCAGTCTTTGGAATCGTCAAAATCCGGGAAACCCATTGTAGAGGCCAGCATTTTTGCTGCTAGGTCTTCCGCGTAATCACCTGCAAACTCATCTGTCTGGCCATAGGCATGATGTTCGCTCATGTAGCCGTACATGTTTTCGTCCGCTGGTATCGCAGTGCCTACAGAAGACGCTATAAGCCGCCTTGGCTCATTGGAACTGCACCTGGCAATGACACAATAGGTTATCATGCCTGGTATCAGTTCTTTTATGCCTTCATTTTTTGGAATAATTTTACACCCCGGCGGGAAAATGCTCGAGACATGCACCAGATTGCACTTTTCAATACCTGCGTCTCTTAAGGCCAGCTCATACGAACGCAATTCTTCTTTATGCGTCCCTACGCCTTTTGTAAAAAATACCTTTGCAGGAACTAACTTACCTAACTGCGGCGTTTGCTGTCCGTTCATGCTTTATTCTTCAGACGGCACAGGCACTGCTTGAGATACCGGGCCTGCAGCAGCCGGCTGTTCAGGAACAATGACATCCACCCAGCTTGCGACAAGTTTTCCTGTGTCGTTAGTATAATAACCGACTTCTGCCTTATCGCCTTTCTTAATATCCGCTAGTTTTATATCCTCTATGCCTTTCCAAAGTATAGTTTCTCCGTCTATCACGTTGAAAGCCTTCTCTGCGGAATCAGCCCCTTTTACCGTTATGGAACCCGCTGCTGCATCTAAAGCCGTGATCTCTCCTGTAACCACTCCCTCGCCTACGCCTTCTTCCGCGGGAACCGCCTCTTCATCTGTGGGCATTGCAGCATCTTTTGCCGGCGCAACCTCTGTTACGCTGGGTTCAGAAGTATCAGTCGAACTTGCGGCATCCTCACCAAATGCGTAAGCTGATATTAATACCACGGCCCCTAATAAAAAAACAACCACCGCTAATTTCTTAATCATACTCTCTTCCTCCTTTTAAATTCAAGCAAAATAACTTTTAGTTATTTTGTGCAGTCCGCCGAAGCTCATACCGGCAAGCCATGATATCGAAGAGCGAAGGCGGATAAACAAAGTTAATTATATCACAAAAAAAATTTTTTGCAATACAAATATTTATTTCGAAAATATATAATTCAAAAATTTATATATCAATTTTGCGGTCAAAAAATCCGGGCTGACATTGCCAGGCACAGGAGACAGCTCCACCACGTCAAATCCTATAACCTCTTTTTTCTGGCTGAGCCTCCTTAATAACGCGAGCGTCTCATACCACCCCATACCGCCAGGTTCAGGCGTGCCAACGCTAGGCATGATAGACGGATCAAACGCGTCCATATCTATAGTAACGTATACCCTATCGTTATCCAAAGAATCTACGGCATCTTCTATCCAATCTTCATTACCGATCATATCTTTCATGAAAAATGTCTTGAGATTTTTGTATTCTTTATCTGCTTCCCCTGCGGACATGCTCCTTATTCCGACCTGCGTAAGAGAAGTAAGTTCTATGATGCGCTTTGCGATACAAGCATGGCTATTCTTTAAGCCCTGGAAATTATCTCTGAGGTCCCTGTGGGCGTCCAGCTGTAATACCGAAAAGTCTTTGATCTTTTTCTTAAAAGCCATGACAGCCCCTAAACTGATAGAATGCTCACCTCCTAAAACTACTGGAAATTTTCCAGCCTTAAGCATAAAACTGATTTCTTTCTCAACTTTTTTAATTATATCTTCAGGTTCAGGATTGACAGACTTTATTTCTTCGGCTGTGTATATGCCGAGTTTATATATCTCTTTTCCTGTCTCATCATCGTATGTCTCCATGTATCTGGAGGCATCTATTATTGCCTTCGGCCCGCCGGACGCGCCTGATTTATAAGAGGTGGTCAAATCATAAGAGACAGGCAATATCGCTATCATGGACTTCTCCCGGGAAGAATATTTATCTTCTATACCGCAGAATTTAAAACGCGCTTTATAATTTTTGTTTGGCATTTGAGGTTATGAATATGTATTCCAATACGCCGCTGCCTGTATTTTTTACATTGTGAATTGTATCTGGCGGTATATATAACACGGAATTATCTTCAAAATCAAATTCTTCTTCACTGTTTATTAGAAGCAGTCCTTTACCTTTTAATATCACTAGCGCCTCTTCCAGATCATTGGTTGAGTGTTCACCTATCTCTTCTCCTTCTTTCAATGCGACATGACCTGACTTAATACCGCGGGTCCCCGAATCCCTGCTGAAAAGCCTTTGATACTTTGAACCGGATTTTAACTTTACAATTTTTGGTTTGGAAAAATCAGCCATTTTTAAGACTTTTTAGGATATCCTTCTGCCAGATAAATTTTTTTCTTTTGCGGGATTTATAAAAT